>ENA-OQVM01000216-OQVM01000216.1-marine-metagenome-genome-assembly--contig:-NODE-216-length-95282-cov-6.015388_pt1 | contig 95282 bp, 83 predicted proteins | sample MGYA00237776_ERZ505498 | MGnify/ENA primary metagenome ERZ505498 (study PRJEB26159, sample SAMN06265151) | marine metagenome | isolation source: Helgoland LTER site | place: Germany:Helgoland, sampling... | reverse complement strand
ACATCTGTTATACGCCATGTGGTTTTGACCCTGTCTACTGTGTGTGGTCGCTGCAACTGGACAAACCGTCTCACATGGAGCATGGTTACAGTGCTGACACATCATTGGTTGAAAAGTAACTTGAGGGTTTTCTGCCTCAGTTTCTATTGCCTCATACATTTCAGCTCTACTCAAGCCTAATTCGTCTGTTGCAAACTTTCTTACTTTAGGAGACGTTGGTTCGTGACCAGTAGCCTCTTTATATTGCTCCTCTACCCCAGAAGAGTAGTACCTATCAATACGCAACCAATGCATATCTCTACCAACTCTTACCTCATTTTTACCCACAACAGGTACATTATTTTCTGCATGACAAGCCACAACACATGATCCACAACCTGTACAAGAGGTCAAATCAATGGACAAGTTAAAGTGATGCCCAATTTCTCTATTATGTTCCGCCCATAAATCTATAGACTTCGCTTCTACTTCTTGATGATCGTAAGAAACCATAGCAGGAATATTCCATCCGTTCTTGTGGTCTTTAGGGTCAATATTTATGTAATCTTTTAAAGAAACTTCTTTTAAAATATCGTGACGTCCCGCAATTGTTTTTTGAACTTGTGTACAAGCAAATTTATGGGTTCCACTAACTTTTTCGATAGAAACACCATACTGGATTGTCTGTGCGTCTTTATATAATGGGTAGGCATTGACTCCTACTTTCATTTCATCTTTGAATCCTAACGTTCTTCCATACCCAAGGGCTAACCCTATAGATCCTGGTGCTTGACCTGGCTGAATGTATACCGGAACATTAGAAACAGTAACTCCATTTACTGTAATATTTGCATAATCTCCATCGATCGCCCCATTATCTTTTACAGGGTTTGTAAATTCCAACCTTTTAGCATCTGCTTGAGAAATTGTTATGTAATTATCCCAAGAAGCTCTTGTTAATGGATCAGGAAATTCTTGTAACCAAGGATTGTTTGCTTGCTTACCATCTCCTATACCGGTAGTTGTATATAAAGCTAATTCTAACGGTGAAGCTTTTACAGATTTAAACAAGCTCGCCGCAACAGCTGAAATAGAAACGTTTTTCACCGTTCTATTACTTGAAACTTCTTTTGCGAAAAAACCATTATGCAAGGCGGTATTCCAGGAAGAACCTCCTAAAACTTTGTTTGCCCAAAAAGATTTTAAATACTCGTAATAGGAAGTTGTATTACCAGACCACTTTAATAAGATTTCTTGAATTTGACGTGTTTTGAATAATTTCTGAATAGTTGGCTGTACGAGACTATAATTTCCTTTAGAAATAGAAACATCTCCCCAACTCTCTAGAAAATGGGTTGCGGGTAGCACATAATTTGATGCAGCAACCGTATCGTTGTTCTCTACAGCAATTGCAACTGATAATTTACCTTTAAGAGCGTCTGCAAATTCCTTTCCATTTGCCAAACTAAAAACAGGATCTACATTGTAAGAAATAACTCCAGCAACTGTTCCTGATTTCAAATTTGAGACTAATTGAGCAACTGCGGCATCATTTCCTTGACGGATATTTAATGTATTTGTTACGTCAATAATGTTACTATTCAATGCTTTGTTTATTGCTAAAGTAATAAGTTGCGCATTCTTATCATTCAAGCCTGTTAAAACAACTGCTTTTGAACCAGCCTTTTTCAAGGTAATTGCTAATTTTTTTATTTCAGCATCTTTGGCAGTTGCTTTAGAGGCAACATTATTACCTGTAATTGCATTGTATAAGTTTAATAAAGCAAATACTTGATCTGATGGTTTTACCACCAAACGTTTGTCAGCATTTGCACCTGTCAATGTCATGTTACTTTCTAATTGAACATGATAAGACATTTTACCGTTCTCTGGCTTTCTTCCTTGTGTATATTTTTTCTCAAATCCACCATGAAAATCTCCTAAGAAATCCGCTCCAAAAGAAACTATTACTTCTGCCTGATCTAAGTGATAGTTTGGTAATGCTCTTTCTCCATACATTGCTTCAAATGCATCTGCAGCTCCACTTTCAGAAATTGCATCATATACAATATGTGTTACATTTGGATACGCAGTTGTAAATTCTTGAACAATTTTATCTGTTGAAGGACTGGCCATTGTTCCTGTTAATAACACAACAGGTTTTTTAGCATCTCGAAGTTCAGCCAGGGAAGCACCAATCTCACGATCAGCATCTGCCCATGAAATCTCATTTCCTTCTTTAGTTACTTTTTGTAAACGAAGACTCTCATCGTATAAAGAGAGTACCGAAGCCTGAACTCTTGCATTGGTAGTTCCATTCGCTTCTTTATTTGGCATGATTTGAATTGGACGTCCTTCTCTTGTTTTCACTAAAACATTTGCAAAGTCGTATCCGTCTGCAACGGTTGTTGCATACCAATCTGCAACCCCAGGGATAATATCATTTGGCTTTACTACATAAGGAATCGATTTTACAACCGGTCCTTCACATGCAGCTAAAGATGCCGCTGCTGTTGTAAAGCCTACATACTTTAAGAAGTCTCTACGAGAAGTAGAGGAATTCTCTAGGGTTTCTTTATCTCCTAAGAAATCATCTGTAGGAATATGCTCTACAAACTCATTTTTACTTAGCGTTTCAACAACAGAACTATCTTTTAGTTCTTCAACACTTTTCCAGTATTTTTTGATTGAAGCCATTTACACTTTTTTATTGATTGATTGAAAAATCCAAAAAAACGGTGAACTTTTCATTTTAAACCTTGATTAATAATGACACTTACCACACTCTAATCCACCTAGCTGAGAGGCCGTAACCTTGTCTACCCCATACTTTTTTGCCAGTTGTTCGTGAATTTTTGCGTAATATTCGTTTCCTTTTAAATCTACTTTTGTTTCTCTGTGACAGTCGATACACCAACCCATTGTTAATGGAGAATGTTGGTACATCTCTTCCATTTCTTCAACAGGACCATGACATTTCTGACATTTAACACCTGCAACAGTAACGTGTTGTGAGTGGTTAAAATAGACGAAGTCTGGTAGGTTGTGGATACGAACCCATTTGATTGGCTTGGTATCACCTGTATATTCTAAATTCTCAGCATCCCATCCAGCAGCCTTATATACTTTTGCAATTTCCTTATCTAACTGAGCTTTCCCAAGAACAACTCCATCTTCCAATTCTACAACTGTATTATCGGCAACCTCGGCAATGTTTTTATGACAATTCATACAAACATTTACAGAGGGAATTCCAGAATGCTTACTGTGCTTTGCAGATGAATGACAATATTGACAATCCACTTTATTATCCCCTGCATGTATTTTGTGAGAGAAAACGATCGGTTGTATTGGCTGATATCCTTGATCTACTCCAACTTTAAATAACGTTCCAAAAAGAACATATGCTGTCATTAGCAGTCCAAAAATAACAAACAGAACATGTAAGAATGTATTCTTTTTGATCCCTTCCCACAATTCGTGTAAATCTCTCTTTAAATTAGATTGAGAGGGCTCTCTCTTAATTCCTTTTAACTCATTTACTTGTTTCAGCAAGCTGGCAATCATTGCAAAAGCAACTACAATTGCAGCTGCTAGTAAATAAATGACCCAGGTTGGAGAGGAGGGTGCTTGATTTACAGGAGCCCCTTCAACTTTTACCGGAGCTTTTTTTGGTAATTCCCCTACTGTTGTGTAGTATAATATATCGTCAATATTTTTGTCTGACAATTGTGGAAAAGCAGTCATAGCAGATCCGTTGTACTCTTCGTAAACAGCAATAGCATCAGCATCTCCCGATGCTCTCAAGGCTGCATTGTTTTTGATCCAAGCTTTTAACCATTCATTTTCTCTACGAGATTCAATACCTCCCAATGCTGGACCAACTAATTTTCTTTCTAATTTGTGACATGAAGCACATTGTGATTTGAATAAATTTTTCCCTTCTTTTTGACGTGCTTCGTCTATATCTTGAGAATAAGAAGATACACTAAATGCAAGAAATAAGAGAAACGTAAAAGTCCTTAGAATTACTGAAGTTAGTCTGTTGTGCAATGCTACACTTTTCATATTTAAACTTTGTTTAAAAATATCTAATATAAGATGATAAAAAACCATCTTTTTTCGTTCGACAAAAGTACTACATATTACCAAAATTTGAAAAAGGAATAGAATGTTAAATACTAATTTATAATTATTCTAAATAACCCGTTTTACTGATTTATTACTGAACTAGTCATTACTTTTGTAGAAACATTTATCCCCATGAAAAGTAAACGAATAGCACCTCTGTTCTTGTTTTTTTTTATCGCAATAAGCCACAGCACTTATTCTCAAAAAAAAACAACGAAACTAGAAGAAATTAGGAACATCATTTCTAAAAAAAGAAACTTTAATAAAGAATTTGGGTTTGGTTATAGAATTCAATTATACAACGGAAACGAACAGCAAGCAAGACAAATTCTAACTCGTTTTAACGTTGATTTTCCTGATCGTTTTTCTAAACTAGTGTATAATTCTCCTGAGTGGAAAGTACAAGTTGGAAACTATAAGACAAAATTAGAAGCGGATAAGGATCTGATAAAGTTTCAAAAAAAAATTACTGGGATTATTGTTGTTCCGATGGGGAAATAAGGCGTCAACATCCACAATCAGAACTACACCCCTTGTTTTTTTTAGCAGGAAAAAAGTATTTTTTTACTAAAAAAATTACTGCTAAAACGACGATTATATATGTGAATATTTCCTGCATTAACTTAAAATTTGATAGGTAATAAAAGAAGAGATATACGCTAAGAAGCCCATCCCAAAAAGTTGAATTAAAGGCCACCTCCACGATTTGGTTTCTCTTTTCACAATGGCTAAAGTCGCCATGCATTGCATCGCAAATGCATAAAAAACTAACAAAGACATCCCAACAGGAAAATTAAAACGCTTCTCACCAGTAATTGGATTTACTTCTGTCGCCATCTTTTCTTTAATGGTTGCTGTTTTTTCGTCATCTGCCTCTACACTGTATATCGTTGCTAAAGTACCCACAAAAACTTCTCTTGCCGCAAACGAAGTAATCAAAGCAATTCCGATTTTCCAATCATACCCTAAAGGCCTGATCGATGGCTCAATTGTTTTTCCTAAAATTCCAATATATGAATTCTCTAATTCTGCTGAAGCAATTTTTTGCTGCAATTCTTTCTCAGACAAATATTGATTTAATGGATTTTGAACAGTGTTTTTTTCTACATTTTCGAAAGAGGAAGGACCGTTTGAAGCTAAAAACCATAAAATAATTGACAATGCTAAAATAATTTTACCAGCCTCTAGAACAAAAGTTTTTGTTTTTTCTAATACTTCGTAAAAGATATTTTTAATGGAAGGCAATTTGTAATTAGGCATTTCTACTACGAAAAATGACTTCGATTTAATCTTTAATGTTTTGTGTAAAATATACGCCGCTAATATAGCCGTAGCAAAACCCAAGGCGTATAACAACAGCAAAACAAAACCTTGTAAATTCAAAAATCCGAATATTTTTGTATCTGGAATGATAAGAGAAATTAAAATAGCATATACTGGCAAGCGTGCTGAACAAGTAGTAAAAGGGGTAACTAATATTGTTATTAATCGCTCCTTCCAACTAGGAATGGTTCTCGTAGCCATAATTGCAGGAATTGCACACGCTGTTCCTGAAATTAATGGAACGATACTTTTCCCATTCATTCCAAAACGACGCATAATCTTGTCCATTAAAAAAACGACACGACTCATATAGCCTGTTTCTTCTAGAATTGCAATGAATAAAAATAGAATTGCAATTTGTGGAATAAAAATAAGAACCCCTCCAATTCCTGGAATAACACCCTCTGTTAGTAGATCTGTAAGAACGCCCGTTGGTAAATTGTTTTTAGCAAAATCAGAAATTTCAGCAAAAGTACCATCTATTAAATCCATTGGTAGCGTAGCCCAGTCAAATATTGATTGAAAAATAATAAATAACAAAAAGACAAAAAAGACATATCCAAAAATTTTATGAGTAAAAATTTTATCTAATCTCGCTCGTAGATCAGTCGCTTTGCTTTTATCTATTATATAGGTTTTTTTTAGAATTTTATTAATCTCCTGATACCTATAAATAGTTTCTTTATGTTGGTATTTTTTTACCTTAGAAACGTCTTGCTTAAAAGCTAATAATTTTTCTTTTTCTTCTTTGGTTACTGTTTCAGGAAAGTTACTCTGAGTGACCATGAGCCATAACTCATACAAGGAATAATCAGAACTGATTTCCTTTAATTTCATAAAATAATCAGGATCTATTTTATGATCAACACCACACAAAGGAGATGCCTTTGCCGCCACATGACAACGAATAATTGCAGCTTTTACATCATTTATTCCTTCATTTTTTCTTGCACTAATTAAAACAACTTCGGTATTTAATTGTTTTTTCAACAAAGACAAATCAATAGTAATTCCTTTTCTATTCATTTGGTCAACCATGTTGATTGCCAAAACAGTTGGAATCTCTAAATCTTTGATTTGAGAGAACAGTAATAAATTTCTTTTTAAATTTTCTACATCTGCAACGACTAAAATTACGTCAGGAGATTCTTTAATATCCTTTTTTAAAAGGGTCTTTAAAACAATACTCTCATCTATTGAGGTTGGGTTGATACTGTAGGTTCCGGGCAAATCAGTAATCACTGCATTTTGTGTAGGAGACAACTTACTAAGACCCTCTTTTTTATCAACGGTTACTCCTGGATAATTTCCAACCTTTTGATTTAAGCCGGTAAGCTGATTAAACAGAGAGGTTTTTCCTGTATTAGGATTTCCTATTAAAGCAACTTTTATATCGTTTTTAGACATCTAAACTATTAACTTTTAGGATTTGAATTTTAGAGGCAGTTTCTTCTCTGATAGCCAAATGACTTCCGTTTACACAAATGTATAAGGGGTCTTTCAAAGGTGCAATTTGTACTAATTCTACCTCTGCGCCCGGCAAACAACCCATTTCTAGTAGTTTTAAAGGAATAAAATCTAATGATTCTTCGGAAATATATCCGATTTCTCCTTTTTGTAATGTTGCTATTGTACTCAATGAATATAATTTGGACAACAAAGATAGGAATTTAGAATAATTCTAAACAAGTTATTTTGAAGCTTCTTCTTCTTTTAAAAAAATAATATCTTCTTTTAATTTCTCCATCTCCTGGTCGTTTGTTCCGTCATAATATCCACGAATTCGTCTTTTTTTATCTACTAATACAAATTGCTCAGTGTGAATAAAGTCATTTTCATCTCCATTACCTTCGTCTAAAACTGCAAAATAACTTTTTCTAGCCAACTCATAAATATGCTTTTTTTCCCCAGTGGTGACGTTCCATTTTCCATCTATAACTCCTTTGTTCATGGCATATTCTTTCAAAACAGCAACACTATCGATCAAAGGAGTAACAGAATGAGATAAAAACATTATGTCAGTATCATTTTTGTAAAATTCTTGTAATTCACTCATGTTATAGGCCATGGCAATACAAATATTTTGGCAGCGAGTAAAAAAGAAATCCGCTATATAAATTTTATCTTTATAGTCTTTATTTGTAATCTTTTTACCGTTTTGATTGATCAAATTAAAATCTGCAATGTTATGATTTTTCTGGACGTGTAAGATACTCTCATCTACTAACCTCGGATTTACATCTGCAGGATTATAGATTTTGAGGCGATTATTAACTTTTAACAAGTGATAAAAAACAGGGATTACAACTGCTGAAAAAACAGCTAAAAAAATAAGTGTTGGTGCTGATTTTTTAAAAAAATTAAAATTCATAAAACCCTGTTTATTTTTACAAATTTACGACTAAAAAACAGCTTATAAAGCAAACAAAAATAAAAACACTATCAAATTATTGTTAAAATAAAAAGGTAGTGCCATTTGTGCTTTTTAAACTCTCTTTAAAAACGTACATTTGGGCCTATTTTAATTATGATTTGATACTGAATGGAAATACTAATAAAAGCATCCCAATTTATTTTAAGCTTATCTCTTTTAATTGTTTTACACGAGTTAGGGCATTTTATCCCCGCAAAATTATTTAAAACTAGGGTAGAAAAATTCTATTTATTTTTTGATTACAAGTTCTCTATTTTTAAGAAAAAAATTGGTGAAACGGTATATGGAATTGGTTGGATCCCACTCGGAGGGTATGTGAAAATATCTGGAATGATTGACGAAAGCATGGATACTGAGCAAATGGCTTTACCACCGCAACCATGGGAATTTCGGTCCAAACCTGCCTGGCAACGTTTAATCATCATGTTAGGGGGCGTTTTTGTAAACTTTATCTTAGGTATTTTTATTTATATTATGTTAATGTATGCGTATGGAGAAAAATTTTTACCTAATGAAAATGTAAAAGATGGTATTTGGGTTCAAGATTCTTTAGGCATCAACTTAGGCCTACAAACTGGTGACAAAGTTCTTACTATTGACGGAGAGAGAATCAAAAAATTCAATGAATTAACACTAGGTTTTGTAAACGGTACTAATTTTCAAATTGAAAGAAATGGCGCTGTAATTGATAAAGTAATTCCTGAAAATTTTATTTCTCAATTAGTCGATAGAGATAAAAATGCTGGAACTATTTTACTCCCAAGATATCCTTTTACGATCGCAGGTGTTTCTGAGGATTCTCCTAACAAAAATGCAGGTTTACAGCCAAAAGACATCGTTATTGCTATCAATGGAAATACAATTAAATACTTTGATGAAGCTCAAAATGAATTGAATAAATTTAAAAACCAAGAGATTACAATAACCGTAAGAAGGTCCTCTGAAACGAAAAAGGTGTCCGTAAAAGTTACCGAAAAAGGAAAATTAGGAGTTCATTTGGGGCAATTAAATTTTAAAGATTTAGAGATGCTGGGTTATTATTCATTTGCAGATATCGACTATACTTTTGCAGAAGCAATTCCTGCTGGGTGGAACAAATCCTGGAAAACATTAACAGATTATGTAAAACAATTAAAGAAAATTTTTAATCCAAGCACAGGTGCTTATAAAGGTCTGGGTGGATTTATTTCTATTGGAAGTATTTTTCCATCTGAATGGAGTGCACAATCGTTCTGGAACATTACCGCTTTCTTGTCTATTATGTTAGGGTTTATGAACTTACTCCCAATCCCTGCACTAGATGGTGGGCACGTGGTATTTACACTCTGGGAAATGATTACCGGCAAAAAACCAGGAGATAAGTTTTTAGAATATGCACAAGTAACTGGTTTTTTATTATTAATTGCGCTCTTACTTTTTGCAAATGGAAATGATCTTTTTAAACTTTTTAGCTAAAAATAATCACTCATTAAAAAAGCCTCGTATTTAGCGAGGCTTTTTTTTAAATCCTTAAAGATTGATTGACAAAAGAAATCCAAGTATATCTTGTGTCACAAATATCACATACATACGTCTTTGACCTTGGTATTAATTTAATAATCTGTCTTCTTTTTACGCGTATTTTTGAATAGGATCTGCACTTAGGGCATCTAGGGAATGCTTTCATAATAATTTTTTTTCAAATCTACAAAAAAAAATGAAGCGCTAAAATGCCTCGAAAAAATTTCTCGAGGCATTAAAATTGTCTTGGCTCAAACACTAAAGTCGAAACCTCATTCCAAATAAAAGACTACTTGACGGCATTGGCACATAACCTGCCTCAATATATTCTGTATCAAAAATATTATTGGCAGTAACTGTAAAACTGACTGAATTAAAATCTACAATTATAGAGGCATCCCAAACATTATAACTAGAACCTACGGTACGCTCTGCATGTTTATATACAATGTTTTGTCTAATGTTTTTAAAGAACTGAGAACTAAAACGTGAGGTAAACTGATGTTTTAAGGTGTTCAAAGAATAACGAGACAACTCTTTATTTTGATTTAAAATATCATCCTCTAAAAAATTGTATCCAAAAGATACCGTTTGGTTAAATTCCTTTAATTTAAAACGATAATCTGTATTCAACTCAAAACCTTGCGTCCTTACTTTTGCAATATTTGTTGCGACATACTTTGATGTTATATCTGGTCTAATAAAATCAATTAAATTACTTGCATCTCTATTAAAAATTGCAATGGTGGTTGTAAATTTTCCTGAATTATATTTCAATCCTATTTCTTGAGCAAAGGCTTCCTCTGGTTTTAAGTTAGGATTCCCAATAGTACTTCTATCATTATAATACAAATCTGTATACGTTGGTATTCTATAAGTTACTCCTAAATTTCCATAGACTTTTACATTGTCTGACACTTTAAAACCGATGTCTAAGCCAGGAAAAGCATGAAATTTAAAATCAGAAAAGTACGTTACAGCAACTCCTGGAGTAATATCTATAGTCCCTTCTGCCAATTTAAAACGGTGTTCTAAAAACAAATTTGCCATGGTTCTATTTCTATTTCCTAAATTATTACTGCTAATAAAAACTCTAGAAATATCGATTCCAAAACCCGTAATACCAATATCTGATCTGTAAGAAACATTTGTTTCTGCACCTACTTTATTCGTAATGTGTAAATTTCTATAAACACCTGGATTGTCTCTTATATACACATATTCATCTTGACCTCTTTTCCAATAAATTCTTGGAGTAATTTTAAATTTTTCAGTTTTAAAAGTGGTAGAAACTCCTAATAAACTGCTCTGTGTTTCTTCATATTGTTCTGTAGCTGTTGCACTCGCATAGAATCCATTTGCACCAAACTTTTTATCGAAAAAAGTAGCAAGCATTTCAATAGGTTGTTTTTTCTTATTGAAAACTCCTTTTAGTAAATAGTTTTTATTGTTATAATCTGAATTATATCTATATCCATCCGAAGCCAATACGCCCACATGGGCAATTACTGATGAGTTTTCAAACTCCTTCCCTGCTGTTACAGAACCATTTAACTGTCCAAAAGAACCTTTTTCAATATTTACAGCAACCGTGTTTGATAATTTCTTTTTAGTAACAATGTTTATCGCTCCTGTAAAAGCATTTTGTCCAAAAACTCTTGCTGCAGGACCTTTTATAATCTCTATACGCTCAATAACTTCAATAGGCAAAGCCGCATTCATGGTATGGTGACCTGTTTGAGAATCGTCCATTTTTACCCCATCAATGAGAAGTAATGTTTGATCAAAACCTCCTCCTCGAATATATAAATCTGCTTGACTCCCGGCAGTTCCTCGCCTTCTAATGTCTACTCCTACAACTTGTTGTAATAAGTCTGCTACATTTGTTACAGCACTATTTTCTATCTCCTTAGAAGTAATCACATTTATGGTTCTAGAATTATCTTTAAAAGGCAAGTCTATTCTAGTAGATTTTATTAAAATAGTATCTAACCTCTGTATTTCCTTACTTTCTTGGGAAAACAAGGTTATCTGTAATAATAAAAATGGAATAACTAATAATTTACTTCGTGTCATTTTAATTGTTATTTTAATTTAAAAACAGTGCAAAAGTCGTAACTTTCCGGACGACTAAAATAGGCCAGTTTCAAAATGATAGATAGTCCGGTTAATACACTTTTTAAACAATTAATAAATATTGATAGATCGGTTGCCCAACCTGTATACATTCAGGTGTCGCAGCAAATTATAAATACAATACAACGTCGCTATATAAACAAAGGAACGAGGCTCCCAGGAACGCGCATGTTAGGTCAATTATTAAAAATCCATAGAAATACAGCGGTTGCAATCTACGAAGAGTTGGCCTCCCAAGGTTGGGTGGAAATCATTCCCAACAAAGGTACGTTTGTGTTGGAACCAGAGGTGAAAACAGCAAAAATAAAAGCGACTTCGCAAAAAATAAATCAAGCATACACTTATGCTAAAACAACAGGATTTCCTTTTCAAAAATCATTTCATTTAGCGTCAACTACTCCATTAACAAAAGCTAAATATACCATTAACGATGGAAAACCTGATATAAGGATGCACCCTGTAAACGAATTTACAAGATGGTATAGTGCTGCCATGAAACGAAAAACGTTGCTAAAAAAATGGAACAGACCCAATGAGTTTTCGTATTCTTTATTTGAGACTCAGCTGTGTAATTATTTAAATGCAACTAGAGGGTTTCATATAAAACCAAACAAACTCATAAATACGCGTAGTACAGAAATGAGCTTGTACATTGTTTCTCAATTATTAATAAAGCAAAACGATATCGTATTGGTAGGTCGTTTAAGTAATTATGCCGCTAATATGATTTTTCAACAAGCGGGTGCGACTATTAAAACAATTCCTGTAGATAATAATGGATTGGATATAGAATATATAAAAACCCATTTTGTAAAACGAAGTATTAGGTGTGTATATGTATGTGCCCATAGAGACTATCCAACATCAGTAACATTAAGTGCAGAACGCAGATTAGAATTACTTCAACTTGCCAAAGAGTATGAGTTTGCTATTATTGAAGATGACTATGATTACGATTTTCAATTTGAAGGCTCTGCAATGCTACCTATGGCAACTGCAGACACGAACGGTATGGTTATTTATTTAGGAAAATTAGGACAATCATTATTTCCAAGTTTTCAAACAGGTTTTGTAATCGCTCCTGAAAATCTAATATCAGAAGCAAAGAATTATTTACAACTACTAGACAAGCAAGGCGATTTAATACAAGAACAAATGCTGTCTGAATTAATTACTGAAGGTGAAATTTATCGTCTCATGAAAAAAAATATTGTAAACTATAAACAACGACGAGATTATTTTTGCAAACTCCTAACCACCTATTTTAAAGAAGTGGCGCAATGGAATATCCCTACTGGCGGATTGGCTATTTGGTTACAATTTGAACCTAAAATATCTCTAATAAAATTAGCCAAAGAAGCTGATAAAAATGATTTATTCATACCAAATACAGTACTTTATCAAAACAAAAATACCTGTGCTATTCGCGTTGGTTTTGGTCATCTAGATAACGATGAAATAGAACCTGTAATTAAAAAATTAAAAAACGCTTACAATAAAATTTCTTGAGAAATAATTTTATGTATTTAAAATACTGTAAAAAAAGAACCCGTATTTTATAAATGTATATTGATAAAAAGCTTATTTTATTTAACCTTTCATACTATCTTTACATACATGTTTGCACTCATCGATTGTAATAACTTTTACGCCTCTTGTGAACGGGTTTTTAATCCTAATTTACAACAAAAACCTGTTGCTATTTTAAGCAATAATGATGGTTGTGTAATTTCTATGAGTGATGAGGCTAAAAAATTAGAACTCCCTTTTGGTGCACCAATTTTTAAATGGGAACAGTTTTGTAAAGAAAAAGATATTACTATTTTATCTTCTAACTATCCTTTGTATGGTGACATGAGTGCAAGAGTCATGAATATTTTAGCAGATTTTTCTCCAGAAGTAGAAGTGTATTCTATTGATGAATCTTTTTTGAAACTAGATGGTTTTGAGAACTACAATCTCTATGAGTACGGAACAAAGATGAGAAGTAGAGTTTTAAAATGGACAGGAATACCAACTTGTGTGGGAATTGCACCTACAAAAGCACTCTGTAAAATTGCCAATAAAATTGCACGTTCCAACTTAAAACAATCCAAAGGAATTTGCGTAATTGATTCTGAAGAAAATAGAATTAAAGCCTTAAAATGGACTAAGATTGGAAATGTATGGGGCATTGGAAGTCGTTTAAAAAAACGATTACAAGAAAAAGGCTGTGTGACTGCTTGGGATTTTGTACAGCTACCAAGTGACTGGGTGTTGAAAAATTTTTCTATTGTAGAATGGCGATTACAGAAAGACCTACAAGGTATTTCTAAAATCCCATTAGGGGAAGTTGTTTCAAAGAAAATGATCGCAACTACGCGTAGTTTTGAAAACACGTATAGCGATCTTGAAAATATAAAAGAACGTATTTCTACCTATGCGACTCGGTGTGCAGAAAAATTACGAAATCAAGAATCGAGCTGTCATATGTTAATTGTACAGCTTTCTAGTGATCGTTTTCAAAAAAATGTACAACAGCACAGAGAAAGTACAACGGTTGTTTTTTCCTATCCTACAGACTCTACTTTAGAAATTGCAACTGCAGCGATTAAAGCTGTGAAAACTATTTTTAGGCCTGGAATTAAATATAAAAAAGCAGGGGTAATTGTTACAGGATTAGTACCAAACGACAACTTTCAATTAAACTTATTTACTCACGAAAACCCCAAGCACAAGCCCTTAATGGCAGCTATAGATACTTTAAATAAAAAATTTAAAAGCGATAAAATTAAGCTCGGAAATCAAGATTTAAAACGTACTTGGAAAATGCGTCAAAAAAGACTATCTGCTAAGTTTACTACAAATATTAATGATGTTATAATTGTAAAATAATATTATTAATATCTAAATAAAAGTTATAATTTGCATGCAAATGATAACTTCTAAGACACTTACTTTTTTTACTCCAAAAACATCTTCTGGAAATGGAGCCATCTTGGTTGATGTTGGTATCTCAGCAGGATTTCCATCACCTGCGGACGACTTTAGAGAAACAAGAATTTCTTTAGATGACGAATTAATTCAGAATAAAGATGCTACATTTTTTGCTAAAGTGAAAGGTCAATCTATGATTGATGCAGGGTTAGATGACAACGATCTATTAGTTATCGATAGAAGTTTGGAGCCTACAAACAATAAAATTGCCGTTTGTTTTTTAGATGGCGAGTTTACTGTAAAACGTTTACGAGTAGAAAAAAATGAAGTTTGGTTACAACCAGAAAATCCAAATTATCCGATCATAAGTATTACTGAAGAGAATGATTTTGTCATTTGGGGGATTGTTACAAACGTTATTAAAAAAGTATAATAATTATACTTTTTGAGAATAAAAACTTCCCTAATTTAAATTTCGTTTTTCAACAAAAAATCGTTTTAGAAGTTGAGAGCATTCATGTTCCAAAACCCCTTGAACAACTTTTGTTTTTGGATGCACAGTTGTTTTTAATTTTTTAAAACCTCTTTCTGGTTCTGATGCACCATAAACAATCTTACCAATTTGCGCCCAATAACTTGCTCCTGCGCACATTTGGCAGGGCTCTAAAGTAACATACAATACACAGTCTTTTAAGTATTTTCCTCCTAAAAAATCTGCTGCAGCTGTAAAAGCCTGCATTTCGGCATGCGCAGTTACATCGTTTAGTGTTTCTGTTAAATTATAAGCTCTTGCAATAATTTGATCTTTAAAAACAATAATTGCACCTACAGGAACTTCCCCTTTTTCAAAAGCTATTGTTGCTTCTTGTAACGCTTTTTTCATAAAATAAACATCATCAAAAGGCTGTATCATCTAGTATTTCTATTGATTAGGTAAATTTAAGTAATTTATTTACGATAAAATCGAAATTCTTTAGAGTTCTTTTTACAGACACAAAAAGTTAAATTGTATTTTTGCAATAAGATGTCAAACTTATTAAACAGCATATCAAATCCATCTGATTTAAGAAAATTAAATCCAGAACAATTACCTCAACTAGCAAAAGAGTTGAGAGAGTTTATTATTGACATCGTTGCTACAAAGGAAGGGCACTTAGGAGCTAGTTTAGGAGTTGTAGAATTGACGATTGCTTTGCATTATCTATTTGACACCCCTAATGATTTACTAGTTTGGGATGTTGGACATCAAGCATATGGACATAAGATTTTAACAGGCAGAAAGGCTGTTTTTCATACCAATAGACAATTTGAAGGAATCGCAGGGTTTCCATCAAGAAAAGAAAGTGAATTTGATGCTTTTGGAGTTGGTCATTCATCAACTTCTATCTCTGCCGCTTTGGGAATGGCACTTGCATCCAACTTAAAAGGAGAATATAAAAAACAGCATATCGCCGTTATTGGAGATGCTTCTATTGCAAGTGGAATGGCATTTGAAGCCTTAAATCACGCAGGTGTTTCTAAGGCAAATTTACTCATTGTTTTAAATGACAATGCCATCGGAATTGATCCTTCTGTTGGTGCTTTAAAGCAGTATTTAACAACAGTGAAAACAAATAAAAGACTGGCCGCACAAAACAATATTATTAAAGCTTTAAACTTTGATTATTCTGGTCCAATAGATGGCCACGATTTACCAAAAATAATCTTAGAATTAGAACGATTAAAAACGGTAAAAGGGCCTAAATTTTTACATGTAATAACAACAAAGGGAAAAGGGTTACAGAAAGCGGAAGAGGATCAAGTTACCTACCATGCTCCAGGAAAGTTTGATAAATATTCTGGAGAAAGAATCACGAAGGAAGTTAGTTTGTACACAAAATACCAAGATGTTTTTGGGAGGACAATTGTAGAATTAGCAGATCAAAATGACAAGATCATTGGAATTACACCCGCAATGTTAACAGGTAGTTCTCTGAAATTTTTAATGGCGAAATATCCAAAAAGAACCTTTGATGTTGGAATTGCAGAACAACACGCTGTTACGCTGGCTGCAGGGATGGCAACGCAAGGTATTGTGCCTTTTTGTACTATTTACTCTACATTTTTACAGCGGGCTTACGATCAGGTAATTCATGATGTTGCTTTGCAAAATTTACCTGTTATTTTTTGTTTAGACAGAGCAGGGTTGGTTGGTGAAGATGGGCCTACACATCATGGTATTTTTGATATCGCTTATCTAAGATGCATCCCAAACCTTATTATTTTTGCCCCCAGTAATGAAATTGAATTGCGTAACATTTTATACAGCGCACAATTAGGATTAAAAAATCCAATCGCCATTCGATATCCAAGAGGAACTGGTCGTATTCTCGATTGGAAAAAACCTTTTGAAAAAATTGAAATTGGGAAAGGAATTCAATTAAAAAAAGGAACTAAAATAGCTGTTTTATCTATAGGAACTCTTGCTAAAAATGTTTCTGAGGCAATCGATTTAATTGAGAATTCGTCTGAAATATCACATTTTGACATGCGTTTTGTAAAACCTTTGGATAAGAAATTATTACATCAAATTTTTGACAAATATCAAACAATAATTACCGTTGAAGACGGAACAATAAAAGGGGGATTTGGAAGTGCTATTTTAGAATTTTCAGCAATAGAGGACTATCACATTCCAATAAAAATATTGGGTATCGCTGACCGCTTTATTGAACATGGTAATGTTGTAAAACTTCAAGAAAAAATTGGTCTGGATGCTATTTCCTTATCTAAAATTTTTAAAAATCTCATAGAATAAAAAGACGCTAAAATTAGCGTCTTTTTACTATTGGATTTATGTGTTTTATTACTCAATAATAATCTTACTTGAAGTTTTTCTATTGTTCTCATCAATCACATTAACCATGTAAACTCCGGTGTTTAAATTTACTGAAACTTGTTGTTTATCGTTCGTTGTAAAATCAATAGCCTTCTCATAAACTTGTTTCCCATTGATGTCAAAAATAGTTGCTTTTGTCATCCCTAATGTGTTTTTGGCAAAAACTGTAAAGTTCCCATTAGATACTGTTGGATAAATTGTAACAGCGTTGTTATTTACTAAAACATCATCTATCGAAGCGGTTGCTGCGGTAAACTTTCCGGTAAACATTCCTCTCCCATAAGTAGTAGCCAACACCGTATTGTCCTCTGTTCTTAACTCTAAAGAAGTTACTTTTACACTAGACATCCCATTGTTTGCTTGCACCCATGTTGGGGAATCATCCTTAAAATTATAGGTTGTCCAAACCCCTAGTTCAGTCCCTATAATAACTTGATCATTATTTAACGGGTTCATTAAAATATCTTTTACAGGAATGTCTGGAAAATCTCCTTCTTTACTCATCCATGATGTTCCTCCATTGTTAGAAGACCAAATACTTTGTACACCATAATTATGAAACGTTACTAAAATTTCATTTTCATCATTTCCAAAACGAATAGACGAAACCGAACCATTAAACCTTTTAAGATTTCTCCATGTAGGATTTTCAGAATTGGCATTTTCAACCTTGAGTACTTTTCCATTTGCTAATCCTAAAAACAAGGTGGTTGACGATGTCTCAAATGGAGAAACTTTGACTACTGTAGCTCTGTTGTCTAAAAGATTACTCCCAATTCTATCTTTAATTAACACCTCCGACGATTTGATCCCTTGATATCTTACAATACTGTCAAAGTCTTGAGAACTACTGTGTGCATTAGCATATAAAATATCTAAATTGTCATCTAAATCTTGAGGATTGATAAAACTCCCCGTAGTTTGATCGTTATCAAGTGTTTTCCCTCCACCTGTATAAGGCAGTTCTAACATCGCTTTGTTGTTATAAACATAAGACACAATCATATACTCACCATCTTTGTCTATAAATGTATAAGCGCCATCTCCTCCAAAGACTTTAACTCCTGGGTTTGAAGGGGCTTTTATAGCACCATCTATAAATTGTGTCCCATTATCCTGCGATCCAGCGATTATAACATCAGAAGTAATATCTTGGGCGATCGCTCCATTATAAAATTGCATGATATTGTAATCTTTATTTCTAGCTTCAATAGAATTATTTGGAATAGTACTTTGTACTGCTTCACTTAGTGAAGAAGCAAAGAAAACACCTCCATCATTTCCAATAATTGCCTTATCTGAATCTGTTGGATGAAATACCAGCACATGTTGATCTGCATGAACTAAAGGGATATTTTTATTTCTTAATAAATTATTATTGGACCATTTAGACATTTGAATCCAGGTTGTACCATTGTCTGAGGATCTAAATAAATCAATACCACCAGCATATAAGATATTATCATTCGTAGGGTCTAGCTCAAGGACTAAATCATAACCAGCTTGTCCTCTTGTAAAGTCATTAAAAGGAATGCCAGAATCCGCATCATTGGGCAAAGCCATGGTTGTTGTTGTTGCAAAAGCATCTTCTGTTTTTTGCATAATAATCGGAGTGGTACTTGTAGTTCCCTCCGCTAACACAAATAGTTTTGCACTCTCCGTACTAGAAAGTGCTATTTCGGTTCTAGCTGCATTACTTATCGTATGCTGAACCGAAAAAATACCTCCATTTGTAGACTTTAAGATGGTTCCTCCACCATTCCCATAAATATTATCATCAGAACCTATCCAAATAGAATTATCTATCGCTATTTCTATATCATTCGGTTCATAAAATGATGAAGGATTCCCTATTGATGTATTAGGGATAGGAGGTAAAATAACTTTACTCCAAGTCGCTCCATTGTCTATAGATTTATACAGCCCTGTAATATTGGCTCCAGGAAAATCGCTGCTGCCATCATAAGCCCCCGCAACTGCTATAAAAACCTCTGTTGTACCATTATTATTCCACGCTTTGATATCATTGATATAAAACAATCGATCCCTTAAAACAGTATTAAAAGAATCACTAAAGATATTGGTCCAAGAAGATCCTCCATCAATTGATTTCCATACACCATTTCCTGACACACCACTTCCTGATTGTGACTCTCCAGTTCCAATGTACATAATCTGTGAATTGTTGGGATCTAATGTTATACAGGTAACGGACAAGTTTTCAGACACACCAACTTGTTGCCAAGAAGTATTCGCGTCGGTAATGTCATTATTGACCCACAAACCTCCACTAACACCCCCAGCAAAAACCCTTTTATTTGTGGCATCATTCGGATCAAATAAAATAGCCCTAGTTCTTCCTCCAACATTATTTGGTCCTCTTTCTATCCATGGATTATCAGCAGCATCACCTGGCACTCTCGGCCTGTAGGAATTTAATTGATTCTGAAGTTCAATAATATTTTCGGGATGTGTTCTACCTGTTGTAGGGTTCATTTCATTCAGGTATTCTTGTTCATAATAAGCATTGGGAGGTAACCCTAGAGACTTTCTTTCTTTCTTAGACAAATTCATTGTTTTGCTAAAAGGATGCTCCTCAACAAATTTTAGATAAGCTGCTTGCTGATCTAGACCGGGTTCTATATTAAAATAAAAAAGGGTAAATACACATAGTACAATAAAAACGATTAATTTTTTCATTTTTAAAATTTTTTTATAAAGCTACGAATTTTAGTTTTTATAGTATACTTCCTTTGATTTTTTTATGAATTCGAATTGCATAACTATCTGACATTCTTGATACATAGGTGCAAATAGACATTATCCTTTTATAGGGAGATGGGGATATAACAATAAATTCTTTAGGGAGTATATTGAGCAACAGACTATCATAATTTGTTGGAATTCCTAATTGATGATTATTTAAAGCCGTTACAAAAACGTCTAACAAATCAGCAATAATTCTATATCCAGCAACTTCTTTTTCTACAACTTCGGAACTCTTATAAATCTTAGCGACACTTATTTTTAAAATGTCGTTTATTTGAGCTTCATAGGCACATTTATCCAACAAAGATTTGTCAAATACCCCCTGTAAGATGGCTTCTTCATTATCTAAAAAAATAGTAACTGCCTCATTAATTAAAACTCCAATAGCGAGCGCACGTAGGTAACTCACTCGGTCTGTTTTGTGTTCTAATGAATGGTATTTTTTAATATCTATTGTGTTTTTAACGAGCTTGATCATGTATTCTAAAGCAAATTCTTCTTCAATTAAGCCCAAGTTAATTCCGTCTTCAAAATCGATGATTGTGTAACAAATATCGTCTGCCGCCTCTACTAAATAAGCAAGCGGATGTCGGTAAAAAGAAACATCCTCTGAAATTGATTTTTGCTTTAGCCCCAATTCTAAAGCTACATCTAAAAATGATTCTTTTTCTGATTGAAAAAACCCATACTTCTTATCTACAATGTGATTTGTTGGTTTTTTAGGAAGACTCTCTTTTGGATATTTCATAAAGGCTCCCAATGTTGCATAAGACAATCTTAGCCCTCCGAAAACTCCTTCCCTACTTTCTGTAAGAATTTTAAACCCATTTGCATTCCCCTCAAAATCAATTAAATCTTGGTACTCCTTTTCTGTTAAATCAGCTTTATATTGAAGTCCTTTTCCCGATTTAAAATACTCTCCAATAGCTTTTTCTCCAGAATGTCCAAAAGGTGGATTTCCAATATCATGTGTTACCGAAGCTGCAGCTACAATTGCTCCGAAATCATTAAACGTATACCCCAATTTTTTTAGGTTTGGATGGCGCTCCAGTAAAATTTTACCCACTCTTCTCCCCAGCGTTCTTCCCACAACAGATACCTCTAAGCTGTGTGTTAAACGAGTGTGTACAAAGTCGGTTTCTGAAAGTGGTATGACTTGTGTCTTATCTTGTAAACTTCTAAATGCAGATGAAAATATAATTCTATCAAAATCTACATCAAAACCTAACCGTGTTTCGTCTTGTGTTGCTCTTAGTCGTTGTTGGGTATCCCCAAAGCGCTTTAAAGAAAGAAGTTGTTCCCAATTCATTGTATGCTAAAGTTGTTTGTGATGAACACAATTAAATACGTTCAGTTTTTTTATTACTTAGTTTCTCAAATATACAAGACTAAAAAGTGATACGAAAATACAAAAAAAGAGAAGCATTGCTACTTCTCTTTCTTATACTTTAAAATTTATAAACCGTCAATTGTTTTTAAAAATTTGTTTTTTTAAAAACCCTTAAAACACTATAATCTTATCAAATTTTAAGAACCACACATTAGGCAATCATCGTCTGGTGCTCCATTTTTGGAAGCGTCTACCATTGCTTTGAATTCTTCAGGAGTCATTGGCTTCTCTTCTTCAATTACGGCTGCTTTCTTTTCTTTAGAAACAGTAAACTGAATTGCATTTACAGCAGATTTTGTTCTTAGATAATACATTCCTGTTTTTAAGCCAGATTTCCAAGCATAAAAATGCATTGATGTTAATTTCGCATAATCTGGATCTTTCATAAACAAGTTTAAAGATTGTGATTGATCAATAAAATAGCCTCTGTGACGAGCCATATCTATAATATCTTTCATACTCATTTCCCAAACTGTTTTATACAGCTCTCTTAATTCAGCTGGAATTGCTTCCACATGTTGTATCGAACCATTTGCACGCATAATGTCTTCTTTCATGTCATTATCCCACAAATTAAGTTCTACTAAATCCTCTAACAAATGCTTGTTAACAACAATAAACTCTCCGGACAATACCCTTCTTGTGTAAATATTAGAAGTATACGGCTCAAATGCTTCATTGTTCCCTAAAATTTGAGATGTTGATGCCGTTGGCATTGGTGCAACCAACAAGGAATTTCTAACTCCGTGTTTCATTACTTGCTTTCTTAATTTTGCCCAATCCCAATTTCCACTCAACTCATCGTCTTTGATTCCCCACATGTTAAACTGAAATTCTCCCTCTGACATTGGAGATCCTTTAAAAGTAGAATACGGTTCTTTTGCTTTTGCTATTTCCATTGAAGAAGTTACAGCTGCAAAGTACATCGTTTCAAAAATTTCTTGATTTAACTTTTTAGCTTCATCAGAAGTAAAAGGCAAGCGTAACATAATAAAAGTATCTGCTAAACCTTGTATACCTAACCCCACAGGTCTGTGTCTAAAGTTAGAGTTTTCAGCTTCTTTTACAGGATAGTAGTTCATGTCTATCACTGTATCTAGGTTACGAGTTACTTTTTTAGTTACATCAAATAATTTTTTATGATTGAAAAATTTCTCTCCATTTTCTTTTTCAGAAATAAACATTGGCAATGCAATAGAAGCTAAATTACACACAGCAACTTCGTCTTTTGCAGTATATTCCATAATTTCTGTACAAAGATTCGAAGAACGAATGGTTCCAAGATTTTTCTGATTCGATTTTCTATTTGCTGCATCTTTATACAACATATAAGGTGTCCCTGTTTCAATTTGAGATTCTAAAATTTTCTCCCAAAGTTCACGCGCTTTGATTGTTTTTCTTCCCTTTCCAGCAGCTTCATAACTTGTATACAAACGCTCGAATTCTTCACCGTGAGTGTCATATAAATGTGGACATTCATGTGGGCACATCAACGTCCAATCTGCATCTTCTTGAACACGACTCATAAATAAATCTGAAACCCACATTGCATAAAATAGATCTCTTGCTCGCATTTCTTCTTTACCGTGATTTTTCTTCAAATCTAAAAAATCAAAAATATCAGCATGCCAAGGCTCTAGGTACATCGCAAATGAACCTTTTCGTTTTCCTCCTCCTTGGTCTACATAACGGGCAGTATCATTGAACACCTTTAACATGGGAACAATACCATTAGAAGTTCCGTTGGTTCCCGCAATATAAGAACCTGTTGCTCTAATATTATGTAAAGACAACCCGATTCCTCCAGCAGATTGCGAAATTTTTGCTGTTTGCTTTAAGGTATCGTAAATCCCTTCTATACTATCGTCTTGCATTTGCAACAAGAAACAAGAAGACATCTGTGGTTTTGGTGTTCCTGCATTGAATAACGTGGGAGTTGCATGCGTAAAATATTTTTTACTCATTAACTCATAAGTTGCGATCGCTTCATTAATATCGTTTTTGTGAATCCCAATAGAAACTCTCATTAACATGTGTTGTGGACGTTCTGCAATCTGGCCATTCAACTTTAATAAGTAGGAACGCTCCAATGTTTTAAAACCAAAATAGTCGTAATTAAAATCTCTATTATAAATAATAGTGGAATCTAATTTTTCTGCATTTGCTTTTACTATTTCGTAAACATCATCTGCAAGTAAGGGTGCTTTTTTATTTGTACGTGGATTTACATAATAATACAAATCATCCATAGTTTCCGAAAAAGATTTTTTGGTATTTTTATGAAGATTTGAAACGGCAATTCTTGCTGCTAATTTTGCATAATCTGGATGAGCTGTTGTCATGGTCGCAGCGGTTTCTGCTGCTAAATTATCTAATTCTGAAGTTGTTACTCCATCATACAAACCCTCAATTACACGCATGGCAACTTTTACAGGGTCAACAATTTTGTTTAATCCGTAACACATTTTTTTTACTCTCGCAGTGATTTTATCGAACATCACTGGCTCTTTTTTGCCGTCTCTTTTTAATACAAACATGAATATATAGGTTTTATTTGATTGATAAATTCGTCAAAACATCCACTTTTTGACAAACTATTTTATTTATTATTATGGGGGTGTATGTAAACTCTAAAAATCTGAATCGAAACTGATGCTTCCTGTACCTCCAGATTTTACACCTGCTTTTTGGTATTCGGAAACTCTTTTCTCAAAGAAATTAGTTTTTCCTTCCAAAGAAATCATTTCCATGAAGTCAAATGGATTTGTAACATTGTACTCTTTTTCGCAGTTGAATTCGCCTAATAATCTGTCTGTTACAAACTCTAAATATTGCGTCATTAATTTAGCGTTCATCCCTATTAAACTAACCGGTAACGATTCTGTCACAAACTCACGCTCAATATTCAATGCGTCTACAATAATTTCTTTGATTCTTTCTTTAGAAACTTTGTTTACAATGTGGTGGTTGTGTAAATGAACCGCAAAATCACAATGCAATCCTTCATCACGAGAAATTAATTCATTGGAAAAAGTCAAACCTGGCAACAATCCTCTTTTCTTCAACCAGAAAATAGAACAAAATGCCCCTGAAAAGAAAATACCTTCCACAGCAGCAAATGCAATTAAACGTTCTGCAAAAGAATCTGATTCAATCCATTTTAATGCCCAATCAGCTTTTTTCTTAATTGCAGGGAAAACCTCGATTGCTCTGAATAATTGATCTTTTTCTTGCTCATTTTTAACATACGTATCGATTAACAAAGAATAGGTTTCTGAATGAACATTCTCCATCATAATTTGAAAACCATAGAAAAATTTTGCTTCAGAGTATTGTACTTCATTTACAAAATTTTCTGCAAGATTCTCATTAACAATACCGTCTGATGCAGCAAAAAACGCTAATATGTGTTTGATAAAATAACGCTCATCTTCTGACAATTTATTATTCCAGTCCAAAACATCTTCTGACAAATCAATCTCTTCAGCGGTCCAAATACAGGCTTGTTGCTTTTTATACCAATCCCACAAATCGTCGTGTTGAATTGGAAAAATTACAAATCTGTTATCGTTTGGCTGTAAAATTGGTTCTTGTTTAGACATTATCTTGAAAAATTTTGTATTGTTGGACGTTTTTTAACCGTTGAAAACGATCTCTACAAATATTCAATTTTTTGTTTCAAAATGAAAGTCTTAGTTATTCACAAAACCTTGAAGTTTTTAACAAAATGATGATTTAATGATTTTTTTGGTAAAAAGTGAGATTTACCAATGTATTGATTTACAGTAATTTAAAATCTAAAAAACGTGGAAACCACTATATTTATTGACATTTCTAAAAAACGCTTCAAAAAAAATATTATTACAAATTCTCATTACAAATATCCCTTTTTTTTTCAACCTGTTTTTAATCTCAAATGTTAAACAAAATTGATAAATAAAAGACTTTTGTAAAACCAACTAATAATAGTATTATATTTGATGTATTATTAACAAATATATTTATCATAGTGAAAAAAGGAACCGTGAAATTCTTCAACGAATCTAAAGGATTTGGATTTGTAACAGAAGATGATTCAAATACAGAGTATTTTGTACATGTATCAGGATTAGTAGATGAAATTAGAGAAGGTGATTCAGTAGAATTTGATCTAAAAGAAGGTAGAAAAGGTTTAAATGCAGTAGACGTTAGAGTTATCTAATACTGTTTTTTAAACATTTAAAACAAACAAGTCGCTTAAAAATTTTTTAAGCGATTTTTTTTTGTCGTATTTTTGTAGAAATTCATTCAACATGAAAAATAGATTTCCAAAAATTATACAAATTTCCATCATTTCTCTCTATCTAATTTTTTTAGCAGGAGCTATTGTTAGAATGACTGGATCTGGAATGGGATGCCCTGATTGGCCCAAATGTTTTGGATACTATATTCCTCCGACATCGGAAGAACAAATTAGTTGGAAACCTTACACGGAATATCAAGAGGGAGTAATTATCATTAAAAATGATACATTATATGTTACCCAAAACACCCTCACAACATCCGGGAAATTTAATCCACGTAATTGGGAGAACTATACCAAACACGATTATGCTAAATTTAATAAATACCATACCTGGACAGAATACATCAATAGACTTGTTTCTGTTTTAGCTGGATTTATATTCTTGTTTCTTATATACGGTGCTACAAAATTTTGGAGAGATGATAAACGAATCCCAGGAATTGCTTTTACCGCTTTTTTCTTAATGTTGTTTGAAGCTTGGCTAGGGAAGACAGTAGTAGACTCTAACCTAACCCCGGCTATAATAACAATTCATATGGTAGTAGGTTTGTTCATTATTGGACTTTTATTACAATTACAATTTATAACTTCGAATAAAAAACAGCACTTTAAATATGACGCTACCTTTAACAAACTACTCATTATTTCTCTAATTTTTTCACTTGTTCAAATTGCGATGGGAACTCAAGTAAGACAATTTATAGATGAACAAGTAAAACTTTTTGGCTTCGAAAACAAAGAATATAGTTTAATGAACCCAAGCTTTAAATTTTATTTTCACAGATCTTTCACCATTGCAATCGTACTTGTAAACTTTGGATTGTTTTATTTCAATCAACTAAAAAAATTAGGATACCATCTTGTAAATTGGATTGTCTTTTTAATCTTTTTAGAAACCATTACTGGAATTTTAATGTATTATGCAGAATTCCCAATAGGAACTCAAGCCATTCATTTATTGTCAGGTGCAATTTTATTCGGATTGCAATTTTATTTATGGTTACAAAGTCGTTCCACAAAGCTCTTAAAAAAAGAATCCACGTAAGTAATATCTATTTATTGGTGTTTAAAACGCTGTAATCTCAAATAAAAAAGAGGCAGGTTATGGATGCGCATTCACCCAAACCTCGCCATCTGAATAATATTCTTTTTTCCAAATAGGAACCCTTTCTTTTAGGGTGTCATTTCCTACCACACCTATAAACGCAGCAATTCCGCCACAAGAATCATCAGCCACAAAACGGTAACATTCTTCTGGGTCTAGTCTTTCTAAAGTAATTTTTATGGAAGTTTTTATCATTAGTCTACAAAAATAATAATTCAAGATGTATCTTTGATCTGTAATTTTCAATACTTAATAAAAATGAAAAATCTCTTCAGAATTATAAGTTTTTTAGAAGGCGTTTCTTACCTGTTATTAATGAGTTTAGGATTGTATTATAAATATGCTTTAAACGATCCTAGTTTTGTGAAAATATTTGGAATGCCTCACGGAATCCTATTTATGCTTTACATTGTTTTAGCCGTAACACTAAAAAACCAAATGAAATGGAGCTATAAGAATTTGGGAATTATTTTAGCTGCCTCCATAATCCCTTTTGGCACCTTTTATATTGATAAAAAATACTTACGATAATTGTTAACCGCCAATTACCGGAGGTAAAACTGCAATTATATCGTTCTCTTTTAAGACCAACTCATCAGCAGCATAACTTTCATTTACAGCGATTGCATAAGAATTTAGATGTTTTAACTGCGTATATTTCTTCTTCATTAAGTTCTTAAAACTGGCTACGGTTATAGTTTCAACAACATCCAGATCTAAACTTGAAATTTCTGTAAGCTCTGCTGCAATTCGAAAAAGAGTGTTTGAATCTTCATTTTATAAAATTAATTAAACAACCTTATTTTAAACACTAATCCCTCGTTTTTAATTCCTCCATAATTAGAATGCACATAATCTATTCGTAAAAAACGCCATTTACCAAAACCAATATTGCTCAATCCTATCGCAGACTCTGTATATGGGTTCTTGTCCGCCATAAACAAGCCTTTCCCTCCTGCAACAATATGAAAGTTCAATAAATTTAACAATGGTATTTTACTTAAAATAGCCCCTCTAAAATTATGTTCTAGATGCATCTCTGCATATTTATCATTGGTAAAATATTTGTAATATGGCAGAAGGTCAAAACTATTTAAATCTATATCTGCATTCAATGAAAATAAATTTCCAATAACTTGTAAATTATCCATAAAAGGAATGTTTTTCTTTTTTAAAAAAAGACCTCCTCTAACACCGTAAGTTAATTTCCCATAATTTCCTATGTTTATTTTCTGTCTTAGATTTGTTGTGATTAAATCTGAATATACGTTGGAGTTGGATGTCCCAAAAGTTTTTCTATAATTGAGCCTTAAAGACGGATACTTATCATTGTTTAAATTAAATTTTTCATCAGGATAGGACAAGTATTTTTGCCCAAAAACAACCCTTGTTCCTAGATTTAATGTAGCTATTTTATGCTCGGAAAATGGCGCATTAACAAAGTCCAATGGAGCTAATGGATTATTAGACGTGTAAGGGTTGTTTGTACGCTGTCGTGCAAATGAATAATTGGTAGTGTTAAACAGTGGTTTTCTATTTGCATACTCCAGAGAGGAAGAAAAGTACAGGCCATTCATTATCTCTTCTGAGTAGCTAATTTTCGCAAATTGTTTTTCATAAATTTTTAAATAATTCAATCTGTAAAGCAACGAACTAAAGGTGTTATTCATTGGGTGTACCGGATCTCTTTCATTGAATTGAGATATTACAATTCCTCCAGAAATTGTCATTTTGGGTCTAGAAAAATTGTTCCATTTTTTAGTAAAAAAAAAGGTGGGTCTAAAACGGTTCTCTGAAAAAGCATAATTAACATTTATTCCTGTTTCCCACCACTTCCCTTCTTTGTTTATTTGTTTGAAATAAGCAAATCCGAGACTGGTATTCCAACCTTGAACAGTATTAAAATTTGTCTGTAACAAAGGTCCTTTGTAGGATGCATTCCAATTTTTATAGGAGTTTTCATAGGTATAACCCGTTATAGGGTCTAACCAACTAAAAGCATTTGATTTAGTGTCAAGTGAGTCTAAATATTTTTTGGATTTACGGACAACCTTAAGGCTGTCCTTTATTTTATAATCTTTCACCTCCTCTTTGGTTAAAGGTACAGGTCTTAATTGGTTCCAAAAAATAGGATCCTTATTTGTCGCTTCTTTTTCAAAAGACAATACTTCATTGGTAAATGTGTTTTCAACATAATTTGGAGAAAAGTCATATTCAGAATATGCAGATGAAAAGCGCCCATCGAACTTAAAAGCAAAAAAAACTACTTTAAAATCAATGCTCTGACTTATTAAAATCCAAGCATCAATTGTCTGTGAATAATTATAACTTTGTTTTAAATGTAAAACATCCACCATAGGTATATTTACTTGAGTGCCAGTTACAGAAACATCTATACCGTATATGGCCCAATCATCTTCTACTATGTATAAAAAACCGTTGAAAACAGGATCGTTTTTACGCTTCGGAATGAGTTTTATCTTATTAATTAGGCTCCCATTTTTATCATAAAAAGTTCCCTCTAATTTAAAAGTATAATAACTAAACGCATTTGTTGAAATTGGTGAAATTAAGTCATTCCCGAACGTCACCCTATTTTCATAAAAATTGACATTTGCATCTTCTGCCCTGTTAAAACTAATTCCATTATCTCTTCCACTAACCTTAGATGCGATAATTTTTTCTTTGAAATTTTTTGGCTTTTTTTGAAATTTAATTTCAGAAACCGTTTCAGATAGATACACAATCCCACTTCTTGTGGAGTCCAATCCTCCCCCTAAGTCTCCAATTGTTTGACCTAGGAAATTTTCTGGAGCCTCTTTTATTTTGTACAATCCTCTCGAATAAAATTTTGCGGTATACTTAGAATACTTGTCTGTATTTTGCTCTTTATTCGCAATTACATTCCTTATAATTCTATCTGCAGGGTTGTCTTTCGTGGAAATTACAACTTCCTCTAATTGTATATTTTCTTCCTCTAATTCAACATTTAGTTCAAAAGGGAAAGAGGTGACGTTTACTTCTTTTTTTAACGTTTGATACCCTAAAGTCTGAAAAATAATTGTGTGTTTTCCTTTTTTTTGAATCTTTAAAACATATCCTCCTTTATCATTGGTCGTAGTTCCTGTTAGCGTTTTTTCTAAATAAACACTTACAAATGATAACGGATTTTTTTGTGTGTCTGTTACTTTACCTTTTACTTGAGCTAAAATTGACATGGGTATAAACAGGAGTAGAAAAAGAAGAAATAGTTTTTTCACAGCGATTTTTTCTATTGAGACTTAAATATAGCATTTTTGTTACAAATAAACCTCCCTTATAAAGAGTTTCCCTAAAAATCACTCCTAAAAACAAATCTCATTTAAAAAATAGTGAACGGAACTAAAAAAAATTCCTTAAATACTACTTTTAAGTTTTTAAAAGCATCAAAAATCTATTTGCTCTTTCTTTGAAAAGCCTATATTTGTTTACTGTAAAATAGCAATTATCAATTTATGAGCAATTCTAGAAAACGACATGAGGCTTTATTGTACCACGCAAAACCAAAACCAGGAAAAATTGAAGTCATTCCTACAAAAAAATATGCCACTCAGCACGATTTAGCCCTTGCGTATTCTCCGGGGGTCGCAGAGCCCTGCTTAGAAATTGCAAAAGACAAAAACAATGTTTACAAATATACAACTAAAGGAAATTTAGTTGCTGTAATTTCGAATGGAACAGCGGTTTTAGGTTTGGGAGATATTGGCCCAGAAGCCTCAAAACCTGTGATGGAAGGAAAAGGGTTACTCTTTAAAATATTTGCAGATATTGATGTTTTTGACATCGAAGTTGACGCAACAGATGTAGAGTCTTTTATCCAAACTGTAAAAGCAATTGCGCCTACTTTTGGGGGAATTAACTTAGAAGATATTAAAGCTCCTGAAGCCTTTGAAATTGAAAGACGCCTGAAGGAAGAATTGGATATTCCTGTCATGCACGATGACCAACACGGAACTGCAATTATTTCTGCAGCTGCATTAAAAAATGCCATTGATATTACCAAAAAAGACATTCGTCAAGTAAAAATTGTTATAAATGGCGCAGGAGCTGCTGCAATCTCTTGTACAAGATTGTATTTAAAATTAGGGGTAAAAAGAGAGAATGTTGTGATGTGTGATAGCAAGGGAGTTATCAGAAAAGACAGAGAAAATCTCACTTCACAAAAAGCAGAATTTGCAACTAGCCGAGATCTTCAAAGTCTAGAAGAAGCAATGCAAAATGCAGATGTTTTTATAGGGCTGTCTAAAGGGAATATTGTTTCGCCAGAAATGCTTTTATCCATGACAGAGCATCCTATTGTTTTTGCAATGGCGAACCCTGAACCTGAAATAGAATATGATATTGCTGTTGCAACAAGAAACGATATTATCATGGCAACAGGAAGATCTGATCATCCGAACCAGGTAAATAATGTCCTTGGGTTCCCATTTATTTTTAGAGGTGCTTTAGATGTTAGGGCGACAAAAATTAATGAAGAAATGAAAATGGCAGCAGTTCATGCTTTGGCTGATCTGGCAAAAAAATCTGTTCCAGAACAAGTAAACATTGTTTATGACGAAGTGAGTTTAACCTATGGAAGAGAATATATCATTCCAAAACCTTTTGACCCAAGATTAATCTATGAAATTCCTCCAGCAATTGCGAAAGCAGCAATGGATTCTGGCGTAGCAATCGAACCTATTGAAGATTGGGATAGATATCGAGAGCAACTCATGGAAAGATCTGGATCTGGAAGTAAAGAAATTAGACTTTTACACAACAGAGCTAAAAGTAAAAGAAAACGCATCGTTTTTGCTGAAGCAGATCATTTAGATGTCTTAAAAGCTGCTCAAAGAGTCCATGAAGAAAAACTTGGGAAACCAATCTTATTAGGCCGTAAGGAAGTTATTTTAGGATTGATGGAAGAAATTGGATTCTCGGCAAAAATTCCTATTATAGACCCAAAAACCGATGAGGAAACTGAGCGAAGAGAGCGCTTTGGAGAGACCTACTGGAAAAGTAGACAGCGCAAAGGACGAACGCTCTCTGAAGCAAAGAAATTAATGCGAGAGCGTAATTATTTTGCTGCAATGATGGTAAATGTAGGAGAAGCAGATGCTTTAGTTACTGGATACTCGAGACCTTACCCTACGGTTGTAAAACCAATATTAGAACTTATTAAAAGAGACAAAGGAATTACTAAAATTGCAGCCACAAATCTAATGCTTACCAAGCAAGGACCTTTATTTTTAGCAGACACCACTATTAACATCAATCCTACAGCTAAAGATTTGGTTAAAATTTCACAAATGGCAGCTAATTTTGTAAAGATGTTTGGTCTAAAACCAAATATAGCGATGGTTTCTTTTTCTAATTTTGGTTCTTCAAATTCTGAAACTTCTAAAAAAATTAGTGAAGCAGTTTCCTACTTACACCGCTATCTTCCTGAGCTATCAGTAGATGGAGAGCTTCAAGCAGATTTTGCCCTTAATCGAGAGATGTTAGCAAAAGAATTTCCATTTTCAAAACTAAATGGTAAAAAAGTAAATGTATTAATATTCCCAAATTTAGAATCTGCAAACATCACCTATAAATTATTAAAAGAATTGCATGAAGCAGAATCGATAGGTCCTGTTATTATGGGATTAAGTAAACCTGCTCATATTTTACAATTGGGGGCTAGTGTAGATGAGATCGTAAATATGGCTGCCTTGGCTGCTGTAGATGCACAAGAAAAAGAAAAAAGAAATAAAAAATAAAATTGTTTCTTTACAGACAAAAATTAGGCATATGATTACACAAATTAGAGGAAGACTCGTAGAGAAACATCCGACAGAAATAGTTGTAGAATGTAATGGTGTTGGATATTTACTTCATATTTCTCTGAACACTTTTTCTAATTTACCAGAAGAGGAAGCTGTTCTTTTATACACTCATTTATCGATAAGAGAGGATGCCCATACGCTTTTTGGGTTCATCACAAAAACAGAAAGAGCTGTTTTTAAATTATTAATCTCTGTTTCTGGTGTGGGTCCAAGTATTGCGAGAACAATGTTATCTTCCATGACTGCAGAGGAGATACAACATGCGATTGCATCAGAAAATGTTCCGCTTATTCAATCTGTAAAAGGGATTGGCGCAAAAACAGCACAAAGAGTCATTGTAGACCTAAAAGATAAAATTTTAAAGACTTTTGAGATCGATGAAGTTTCTACACTTCTAAACAATACCAATAAAGATCAAGCGTTATCTGCTTTAGATGTTTTAGGTTTTAATAAAAAACAATCGGAAAAAGTTATTTCTATGATCTTAAAAGAGAACCCAGGAGCTTCAGTTGAAAATTTGATAAAACTAGCATTAAAGAATTTATAATAATTTGATAAAATTTTTAAAAAATATATTTATTCTTTTTATTGTTGCTTTCCTAGCAAACACTTCGACCTATGCCCAAAAAAAGAAAAAAGATTCTGTAATTGTAAATAAAGACAGTATCATTTTAAAATATAATTTTAAAAAAAATCAAACAGGAGGGCTGTTTTTAGACTATCTAGCAAATAAAGAAATTATATTTGATAAAGATTTAAACAAATATGTAATTGTAGAAAAAATTGGGAATTACTACACAAAAACACCTGTTTTTCTTTCTCCAAAAGAGTATGCTCAATATCGTTTAAAAAGGGATATGACCCAATACTTTAAAGACAAAGTAAGCGCTACAAACCCAAAGAAAAAAGGGGCCTCAGCAGCTCAAAAAGATTTATTGCCAACCTATTATGTAAATTCAGAATTTTTTAAATCAATTTTTGGTGGAAATACGATCAAATTTACCCCCACAGGAAATCTAAATTTAAAATTAGGATTTATCTATCAAAACACAGAAAATCCCCAATTATCAGAAGAAAACAGAAGTAGTTTCACTTTTGACTTTGACCAACAAATCAATGCTAGCATCAAGGCTAAGGTTGGAGAACGGCTTGAATTTACTGCAAATTATGATACACAGTCTACCTTCGATTTTCAGAATTTAGTTAAAGTAGCGTTTGTCCCTCCCTCGCTCTCTGATATTGAATATAACGAAGATGGAATTTTACAAGGACTGGAAGCAGGAAATATTTCCATGCCTATTAAAAATGCTTTAATTAATGGGGCTCAAAGTTTATTTGGTGTAAAAACACAATTGAAATTTGGGAATACAAACGTAACAGCAGTTTTTTCTCAACAAAATTCAGAAAGCAAAACCGTTGTTGCTGAAGGAGGTGCCTCTGTAGAACCTTTTCAACTAAAAGCAACCGATTATGATAATGATCGTCACTTTTTCTTGTCACAATACTTTATAGATAATTATGCAAATTCTCTAAAAAACTACCCTCTAATTAACAGTCAAACTAATATTACGAGAATAGAAGTTTGGGTTACAAATAGAAACGCAAGTACAGATGACTTTAGAAGTATTGTTGCTTTAGCAGATATTGGTGAGTCTAAAAATGAGGTCTTTGTAAATCAAACAGGAGCAGTTCAACCGACAAATCCTCCCTCTACAAGTGGTGGAAATATTCCTACAAATGAATCTAATAATCTAGCCGCATTGTTAACTTCAACCAGTGGAATTAGAAGTATCTCCTCTGTAAATAGCACCTTACAAGGATATAATATGGAAGAGGGCTTGGATTATTCTGTATTGGAAAATGCAAGAAAATTAACCCAAAATGAATACAAAATAAACGCTCAATTAGGTTTTATCTCCTTAAATAGAAGATTAAATGATGGAGAAGTTTTAGCCGTTGCTTATGAATATACTGTTGCTGGTGGTGTGTCTGGAAGTACTAAAAATTCTTTTAAAGTTGGAGAATTTTCAAACGATGGGATTCAATCTCCTAACGCTTTGGCTGTAAAATTATTACGTAGTGAAATTTTAAAAACAAAAAGAGAAGATGGTCTTGGTGGAGAAGAATCTTTTCCTACATGGCGCTTGATGATGAAAAATGTTTATGCCCTTGGTGCTTTTCCATTGACACAAGATGGTTTTCGTTTCGAGATTCAATACAGGGATGATCAAACAGGAATCCCATCCAACGTTTTACAAAATGCTAAAACCGACGGAATCTCTAATCTGCCATTACTACAAATTCTAAAATTAGATCAATTGGATCAAAGTCAATTTAAGTCTCCTGACGGATTCTTTGATTATGTAGAAGGGATTACCGTTAATTCTCAAAATGGATTTATCTTTTTTCCAGAGCCAGAGCCTTTTGGAAACGATTTGGTACAACAAAATTCAAATGATATTGGTTTAGATGAAACCTTAGATAGTGCCTTTATATTCAAAGAATTATATTTAAATACAAAAATTAATATTCAAAATAATTTTCAAAATAAAGACAAATATTTCTTAAAAGGGTATTTCAAATCAGAAAATTCCGGAGGAATTCCAATTGGTGCATTCAATGTACCAAGAGGTTCTGTTAGTGTAAGTTCTGGAGGAAGGCAATTGGTTGAAGGAGTCGATTATGTCGTTGATTATCAACTAGGTCGTGTACAAATTATTGATCCAGGATTACAATCTTCAGGAAACCCGATAAACATTTCTACAGAAAATAATGCGGTATTTAATCAGCAACGTAAAACTTTTATGGGGGTCGATGTCGAACATAAATTTTCAGATAAATTTATTGTTGGGGCAACAATTTTAAACGTAAATGAAAGACCTATTACCCCCAAGATAAACTTTGGCTCTGACCCAATAAATAATACCATGTTTGGGACGAACATAAATTACGCTACCGAAGTTCCTTTCTTTACAAAACTAGCAAACAAACTTCCTTTTGTAGATACAGACGTTCCATCAAATTTATCTGTAAGAGCAGATATGGCATATATTCTTCCTGGAACCCCTAGCGGAATAGATGTTACAGGTGCTGCAACTACCTATATAGATGATTTTGAAGCATCTCAAATTCCTATTAGTATATTATCTCCTTTAGATTGGTATGAAGCAAGTACACCTAAGTATTTTCCGGGTTTTAATGGAGAACAAGACGATTTATCTTACAATTATAAAAGAGGAAAACTTGCTTGGTATAATATTGATCAGATTTTTTATGGTTTAGGAGATACTCCCGCAAGTATCACTGCGGACGAACTTTCTAGAGCAGAAACAAGACAAATTAATTACAGTGAATTATTTCCAAATGTACAGTTAGATATTACACAAAATTCTTTAATTAGAACTTTGGACTTGGCCTATTTCCCTGCAGAAAGAGGTTCTTACAATTTCAATACCAATAACAACGACGTTGAAAACGATGGAACTTTTAAAAATCCACAACAAAATTGGGGAGGAATTATGAGGCCCCTAACTACAAATAATTTCGACCAAGCAAACGTTGAGTATCTTCAGTTTTGGGTAATGGATCCCTATGAAAATTATTCTCTTACAACCGAAGAAGGCTTGCCTCAAGGAATTGATCCCTTAGACCTTTCCAATCAGATTGGTGATATTTATATCCATTTAGGAAATGTTTCTGAAGATATTTTAAAAGATAGTCGAAAGATGTATGAGAATGGATTGCCAGAAACTGGTGGTCTTTTAAATACAGACCCAACAACTTGGGGGAAAGTTCCAACAAGTCCATCAATTATTTATACTTTTAATCAACAGGAAGGAGCTCGATCTAAGCAAGATGTTGGTTTTGATGGCCTGTCTGATACTGAAGAATTTTCAAAATATAGCGCTATAATTCCAAACTTTGGAAAATTAAATCCCAATGATCCCGCTTCAGATAACTTTCAATTTTTTAGAGGGAGTGAGTTGGATGCAATTAATGCTTCAATTATTACCCGATATAAAAATTACAACAATACAGAAGGGAATTCACCCACTATAAACCAATCTAAAGAACCTTATCCTACATCCTCAACAACGTACCCAGATGTAGAAGACATCAATAAAGATCAAACTATGAATACCGTAGAAAGTTACTACGAGTATAAGGTTTCTATGAATCAAAATGACTTGTCTGTTGGAAACAACTTTATTGTTGACGAAAAAACAACCGATGTTACTTTAGAGAATGGATCAACTCAAAAAACAAAATGGTATCAATTCAGAATTCCTATAAGAGGAGGAACTCCCATAAATGGTATTTCAGACTTTAATAGCATTCGTTTTGTAAGAATGTTTTTAACCAATTTTAAAATGCCTATCGTTTTACGTTTTGGTGAGTTAGATTTGGTTCGTGGAGATTGGAGACGCTACACCAAAACTTTAGACGAATCGATCAATCAAGTAGATTTAAATGACGACGAATTAAAAGATTTTGAAGTAGGTGTTGTAAGTATTGAACAAAACGAAGGAAGTTATATTCAGCCTCCTGGAATAGAAAGAGAGCGGCTACAAGGAAGTACAACAGTTCAATTACAAAATGAACAATCTGTGACTTTAAAAGTAAACGAACTCCCCGCAAACAAAGCCAGAGCAATTTATAAAAACATCAGCATAGATTTGCGACGTTTTAAAAAATTAAAAATGTTTATGCATCTTCAAAAAAATGAAAGAGCACTTGCCATAAATGATGATGATTTTTCTGCAATCATAAGACTAGGGACCGATTTAAATGATAATTATTATCAAATAGAATTGCCTTTAAAAGTTTCATCAAACGGAACATCTCCAATAGATATATGGCCCGAAGCAAATAATCTAGATGCTTTTTTAGAAACTTTTGGTGCTATAAAACTAGAACGAGATCAATTGGATTTTTCAATTACGGATTTATATACCTCTACAGCGCAAGATCCTGAAATCATGTATACACTTTCTGTAAAAGGAAATCCTACTTTGGCACAATTAAATACGATTGTATTAGGGATCAAAAACAATACATCATCGCCTATTAGTGGAGAAGTCTGGTTCAATGAGTTACGTTCTGCAGGTTTCGATAATAAAGGGGGTTGGGCGGCCATTGTGAATGCAGATGCAAATTTTGCGGATGTTGCCAATGTATCGTTATCTGGAAGTATGTCTACCATTGGTTTTGGAAATGTAGAAGAAAGGGTAAACCAACGTAGTTTAAATGAAACAAAAGAATATGACGTTGCTACCAGTTTAAATTTAGGACAGATTTTAACTCCTAAAAAATGGGGAATTCAATTACCAATGAGCTACAATATTGGAGAAAAGTATATAGATCCAAAATACGATCCACAATATCAAGACGTAAAACTAGCAGATGCCTTAAGTGTAAATGACAATAGCAAATTTTCTAGAGACTACACAAAAAGAACGAGTATTAGTTTTACAAATGTTAGAAAAAACAGGAATCCTAATTCGACAAAAAAACCTAAATTTTACGATGTAGAGAACTTAGCTGTCTCTTACGCTCACAACAAAGAATTTCAAAGAAATTATAATATTAAAAAACGCATTAATGAAAGTGTTAGAGCTGCTGCCTCTTATAATTTCAATTTTATTTCTAAGCCCATCGAATTTTTTAAAAGTGATTCGATCTTAAAAAGTAAATACTGGAAATTAATTAAAGACATTAATTTCAATCCTATTCCAAAATCTTTTGCAATCAATTCAAGCATCAAAAGAAATTATAACGAACAACAGTCTCGAAATTTAGTCAAAGATTTAACCCCTCAACCCGCCTTAAAACAACGTAGATTTTTATTTGATTGGGACTATGTAATTGGATTTGATTTGACTAAATCATTGCAATTAAACTTTAATGCAACAAATAGTTACATCTATGATACGTTTAATAACGATGATGAAATTCAGGTCTTTGATGATTTTTTTAATACTGGAAGAGCAACACATTATCATCAAAAGTTAAATACAAACTATAATTTGCCTATTGACAAAATACCCTTTTTAAATTTTATAAAAGCTGATTATGCTTATACAGCTGATTTCGATTGGCAAGCAGCACCCCAAAATACGATTAATCAAAATGGCGTGGAAGTTCCTTCTGAAAACATCATAGGAAATGTTATTCAAAATGCCAATACACACAATTTGAACACAACCATTAGCTTGGAACGTTTTTATAAAAGTCTACGTTTTGAAAGATTTCTTTTAACAAAAAGTCAGCGTAAAAATTCTAAAAAAACAAAAAAGGCTGGGTTGTCTCAATCTCCAAGAAAAGTAGCTCAAAATAAAAAGCTTCCTATTGGAAAAAAAATCTTAAAGACAGCTTTTAGTGTTCTAACTTCTGTAAAACAGGGAAAAATTAGTTATTCAGAAAATAATGGTCAGATGCTCCCTGGTTATACAGAAAATATTGGTTTTTTAGGAGGAGCTCCTACTTCTTTTGCCTTTGGAAGTCAAGTAGATATTAGAAATAAAGCGCTGGAAAATGGTTGGTTTGTAACAAGAAATCAAGAGGATAATTACTACAACAAAACCTTTAGTAAAACACATTATAATAAATTAGATTATACATTTACTTTAAAGCCAATTAAAGATTTAAACATTGATATTAGAGGGAATAAAATTCAAACAAGGAATCTTTCTCAACAGTTAGACCTTATTGATGGTAAAGATCAATTTGAAGAAACCCCTTTCTTTGAAACAGGAAACTTTAGTACCAGTTACTCGATGTTTTCTACAGCTTTTTCAGATGGAGATGCTTTATTTGACAAATTAATACGTTACAGAAGTATTATTTCCAATAGATTAGCCTCAGAAAATGGTGTTTCCTCAAGTGGTTTTGGAAAAAATAGTCAACAAGTTTTATTACCTGCTTTTCAGGCTGCGTATGCCGGTAAGAGTCCAGATAAAGTAAATACCAGTTTGTTTAGTGATATTCCTATTCCCAATTGGTCATTGCGTTATAGTGGTTTTATGAACTTAAAATTCTTTAAGAAAAACTTTAGTAATTTTATTATTTCACATGGTTATAGATCTTCTTTCACGGTTTCTAGTTTTACAAACAACTTACAATACGACAGAGACAATCCTTTTGGAGCAACAAATATTGCAAACAATTATGAACCAGAACTATTAGCATCAGCAGTTACTTTAGTCGATGAATTTTCACCTCTAATTAAATTAGATATGAAAATGAAAAACTCTTTCTCTTTAAGAGGAGAAGTGAAAAAAGACAGAACGCTAACCATGAACTTTAACAACAGTACTCTAACAGATATTAAAGGAACTGAATACATACTAGGAATGGGCTATGTGTTTAAAAATGTCAAGTTCAGTACCCGTTTCACAGGGAAAAAACAAACTCTAAAAGGAGATATAAACCTACGTGCAGATGTTTCATTGAGAGATAACTTAACACAAATTAGATCTTTAGAAGAAGATAATAAGCAAATTAGTGGTGGTCAAAAACTTTTTTCAATTAAATTTACAGCCGATTACAAATTGAGTAGTAGTTTAACCGCATCGTTTTACTATAACCATCAAGCATCTAAATATGCCATATCTACTACATTCCCGAGACAGGCTATTAATGGTGGATTTAATATTGTTTACAACTTAGGAGGAAATTAAAAATATAAAAATATGAATATCCCGACAGATTTAAAATACACAAAAGACCACGAGTGGATTAAAATTGAAAATGACATTGCAACCATAGGTATTACTGATTTTGCCCAAGGAGAATTAGGAGATATCGTATATGTAGATGTAGACACATTAGATGATACAGTTGAAGAAGGAGAAGTTTTTGGATCTGTTGAAGCTGTCAAAACAGTTTCAGATTTATTTATGCCTTTAACAGGAGAAGTCGTAGAATTTAATTCCGAATTAGAAGAAGATCCAGAATTTGTTAATACAGATCCTTATGGAAAAGGATGGATGATTAAAATGAATATCTCCGATCCCTCACAAATCAAAGATTTATTAGATGCAGAAGCATATCAAAAACTTATTCAAGGATAATATTTTTGTTATCGCAGTAATCATAACAACTGGTATCGCTTATTCAAGTTTGGTAAAAACACCTAAAATGGGGGTGGATTTTACAAATATTGACAAGTTATATCACGTACTTGCCTACTTCATTTTAACAACTTGTTGGTTATTTACATTCCATAAAAAGTCATTGCTAAAATACGTCATAGGAATTGCTTGTGTTATTTACGGCATACTTATTGAAGTATTACAAGAAACTATAACTAGTTACAGAACTGGAGACTATAAAGATGTTCTTTCAAATACGATTGGAATTATCTTAGCAATAATTGTATACAGTATAACTTCAAAAAGAAATTGATGTTAATTCTAACGAAGACTTGTATAAAAACGAATAATTTAATTAAATTAGCGAACGATTAAAAAACCATTAGAATGGAAATAAAGAAGAATCCCAAATCAAACTTAGAAAATTACAGTAAACTTTTTATGCAGATAGGTCTCGTTTTAGCCTTATTTATTACGTATGCTGCCATAGAAAAGAAAACTTATGACAGAAATATTGGAGATTTAGGCTCTGCAAATATGACTGCTGAAATGGAAGAAGAAACGGTAATTACTGAAAGAATAGAACCTGTAAAACCAAAAACACCGCCACCTCCAGCACCAGAAAAAATTGAAATCGTAGAAGATGAAAAAGAAGTAGAAGAAACCATCATAGAATCTACTGAAACAGATGAAACAGAAGCTGTGGAAATAGTTGAGGTTGAAGAGGTTGAGGAAGTGATCGAAGATGTAAGTTTTATGATCATTGAAGATGTTCCTGTGTTTCCAGGTTGTAAGGGTAATAAAGCAGAATTGAAAAAATGTTTTAGTAAAAAAGTACAAAAGCATTTTTCAAGAAAGTTTGATGCTGACTTACCAAATGAATTAGGATTGTCTGCAGGTAGAAAAAGAGTCTTCATTGGTTTTAAAATTGATAAAACCGGTAATATTGTGAATGTGAATGCAAGAGCTCCCCATCCAAAAATTAAAAGTGAAGTTATTAAGGTGATGAAACAATTGCCTAGAATGAAACCAGGAAAACAAAGAGGGAAACCCGTTGGTGTAAAGTATAGTATTCCTTTTACTTTAATTGTAGAGTAAAAAGATTCTTAATATAAAATGATAAACGTCTAGAGTGGTTCTCTAGACGTTTTTTATGATGTTTATTGTAGGTATAGATCTTATCCCAATCCGAAATTTACATGCCTAACCCCGTCTTTGATTATTAATTTGACATGATCTCATAAGCTATAAAAACCGTTTTAGACACGCTAAAGAGTACAATAGTATTCAATTGGTATCAAAAAAAAACTCCAAAGAAATAGGTTCTTTGGAGTTTTTTGGAGCTATAAATAGCTGTAATTATCTATTTTTTATTTGCTAGCGGTTAATTTTGATTCATGTTTCCATAAATTCACATTAACAACTGTATTATTAGAATAATTGATTTCTTTCAAGGAATTTTCACCCCATACAAACCACTTTCCAACTTTTTTCCCTTGATCGTAATAAGCTATTTGAGTTTTATTCCCTTTACGGTCAAAACGAGTCCATTCTCCAGTTAATGCTTTATCCAAAAAATATCCTTGAGTACTTATTGACCCATCTTCATAATAATAAGTAGCTTTTACTAAATTCCCTTCTGCTTCAAAAGTTGGTTCTATATCTTGACTATATCCAATAACTCCTGCGAAAATTATAATAAGTGTTGCTAATTTTTTCATTTTTGTGATCGTGTTAACGTTATTATTACAAATTTACACTATTAATTACAATTACACAACAATTTGGTAACATTAAATTAACATTGGAAAAACACATAACAGACTTAATTACTAGGAATCCTTTTAAAAAATGAGGCCACTTGTATATGACTATCAAAAGATCCTAAGAAGCAAAACAATCTCTATAAGAAGCAACGATTTTTTGTTGTCTATTTAAGTAACGAATTAAAAAGTAGGTTTCTTCTTCTTTTCGGGAACAACTATAAAATCCTTTAAATAAAAGGGTTCGAAATAGGCAACATCTTCTACATCATTTAGTTCATATTTATGAAAAGACAATTTCGCCATTTCTCTTGCGGAGGGAAATTTATCGTCCACAAAAACAGCATTTTTATGACTAATGACTTCTTTACATTTCTGAGCTCCATCCCCTAAAAAATACATTGTATTCGTTTGTAGATAATCGGCAAAAGATGTAGTATCTATAATTTCTGCTTTGATCTCTCTAATTTGTTCATTATTATGATTAAAAATTGCTGAATAAACTTCCATTCTTCTCGCGTCTAACATTGGTACAATCAACCCCTCATTAATAGAAATTGAATGCGAAAGAGATGTTAATGTATCTACGGAAATTAAAGGCTTGTGTAAAGAAAAAGAAAGCCCTTTCGCTGCAGAAACACCTATTCTTAGACCTGTATAGGATCCTGGACCTTTGCTAACGGCTACAGCATCAATTTGATTCAAATTTATGGATGCTTCTTTTAAAACCGCTACAATAAAAGAATGCAATACCTCTGCGTGAGAATAGTTGCCATTGTTCAGTTCTTTAATAGCCTTTATAACTCCGTTGTTTGCAATACTTACAGAACAGTTTTTTGTTGCGGTCTCTATGTTAAGGATAATTGCCAACTTTTGTGATTTTATGCAAATATAAGTGTTAAACTATTTCTAATTTTAAAATTAGCATCCTAATTCTTGAAATTGCAAACACGTATTTCCTTATGAGCAATCTCTTCTCCTTAATTTAAAACCAACTCTCCTGCATAAAATTGCAATACTTTTGTTTTAAAAACATAATCATATTTTGAACGTATCAAAGTGGCTTGTGCAGTTACTAAACGAGTTCTTACCAAATCAAAATCGAACAGGGTCATTGAACCATAATTGTATCTTTCTTGCGCATTTTTAAAGGCCTCATTTTGAGATTCTAGAGAAATTGTGGCAGCTTGGTACGTTTTTAGTGCTGATTTAACATCCAAAAAAGCTTGTTCAATGGTCTGCTTTAATCGTACTTTTTCACTAGCTAACCTCGTCTCAGAAATCTCTTTTGCAATCTTAGACTTCTCCACATTGTTTTTTGTTTGAAAACGATTGAAAATAGGAATATTGAGGTTAAATCCAACTCCGTATCCTAGATTGTCATCTAACTGATTAAAAAAAGCAATATCTGGACCTGATTTTAAATTATACCCATAGTTCGTCGTCAATCCTGCAGAAGCAACTACAGAAGGCAAAAAATAACTCTCAGAAATTTTAATATTAAGAGCTGCATTTTCTATCGCTAATTTTGCGCTGGTTATTTCTGGCATTCTATTCAACGATTTTTGGTAAACCGAAGAAGAATTTTCATACAATAGTTGTGAAGAAGGCAATCCTACAAGTATCGAAGCAATATCAAAACCCTCTGATGGAACCTGAAGTAATTGAGCTAGATTTAATAAGGCTATGTTCAAAGCATTTTCTTGAGCTATGACACTTTGAAGATTGGTGGCAACTGTAGATTTAGTATTCAATAAATCACCTTTGGCAATAATACCAGATTGAAATCTAGCAGCTACAGCTTCCAATTGTTTTTTACTAATATTGTATTGAACTTCAAACGCATTTAAATTTTCTTTTGCAAATAAGATATTTAAATAACCATTGACAACAGAAAGAGAGATGTCGTTTTCAATTTTCTGTAAATCTAATAAACTAGACGCCACCCCTAATTGAGCCTGTTTGAAGGTGTTGGTATTTCTAAAGCCATTGAAGACGGTGTAGCCTGCGTTCAAGCCTAAAGAACCCCCAAATATACTCGTTGCGACTCTATTTTGGGTCACATAGTCAAAACCAGAACCAAAATTTAAATTTCCCCCTGAGGAAGCATTTAAATTTGGCAAAAAATTACCTTTTGCTATTTCAACGTCTTTTTTTGCCAGCTCTAGGCTTAATTTATTTTGTTGAATCGTAAGATTTTTTTCTAAAGCTTGGTTAACACACTCTTTTAATGTCCATTTTTTTTGGGAAAAAGTGGACATTAAGGTTAAAAAAAATACGAATAATAGGACCTTAACTTTCAATATAATTTTTTTAATTGATACAATACGTTTGACTAGAATTTAAAACAATAATGCTTTAATTGTTCTCTTAAGACGACGAAAAGTAACATATGTTACATCATTTTAATCTTATATATATGTTAATTCTTTTTATTCCTGTAGATCACGTAGAACAACACACCAATTAAAAGATAGGGGAAAACCATGAGATAGGTAATCCCATTATTGACACCTTCTGCCATAGAAACGTCCCCATTTTCAACAACAGCTTTGCACATTGCACATTGTGAGAATGAAACTTTAGAAGTGAAAAGAATCCCTAAAGTGAAAAGTGAAATCAAGTTTTTAGACATAATACGGAGAAATCATTAAATACACAATTACACCAGTCACAGCAACATACAACCATAAAGGGAAAGTGATTTTTGCAATTTTTTTATGTTCTGGAAACTTTCCTAATTTTGCTTTCATATAGGTGAATAATACAAAAGGAATTACAACAACAGACAATACAATGTGGGTAATTAAAATAAAATAATAGACATATTTGATAAACCCTTCTCCGCCAAATGACGTGGAGTCTGAAGTCATATGATATCCAATATACATCAATAAAAACAACAAAGAGCAAGCAATTGCAGCGGTATTTAATTGCTCATGTAATTTTTTATTCCCTTTTTTGATAGCAATAACCGCTACTAATAACAGAACTGCAGTGACACCGTTGATAGATGCATAAATTGGTGGAAGAAACTTCAGGGGCGCTACGTCAAAGCCAAGGCTTCTGAGATTTACACCAAACAAAGCTGCTACAGCAATTGGAATTATAACTGATAAAGCTATGATGATTTTTTTATATTTTTTCTCTTGTGCTAAATTATTCATTTAATAAAATTTTAATGTCTTGTTTTAGTTCTTCTATTTGATCAGAGAAACCTTGTTCTTCGATGGCTCTGTAGTACATGATCGGATTTCCAAATTCATCTTTCCTAGACCTTATATATCCTTCTTTATCTACCAATGCAAACAAACCAGAGTGTTCAAAACCTCCATGGCTTTCATCTCCTTTCCCAGCATATAACTTAAACCCTTTGTTCGATAAGTTATAAATATTTGCTTCGGATACACCTGTTAAAAGATGCCAATTCTCATGTTGTATCCCATTTCTAAATGCATATTCTTTTAATATCTTAGGAGTATCAATTTCTGGAGTGATTGAAATCGAAGCAATCCCAAAATTAGGGTTTTTTTGGAATTCATTTTGCAGCAAAAGCATCTTTTTATTCATGATCGGACAAATTGTTGGGCAACTCGTGAAAAAAAATTCTACTACATGTACTTTTCCTTTATAGTCATCATTAGTGATTGTTAGTCCATGTTGATTGACAAATTGAAAATCGGGTACTTTAGTAAAGGTGAATAAGGCACTTATTGAAGCATCTTGTTTGTCAATTTTATTCAATCGATCCTCTTGTACAAGATCATTCTCATGTATTCTTCTATCTAGGTTTCTAACAACATAGATACCAAATAAAAGTAGTACGAAAGAAATTCCTACATAAGAGTATTTTTTATTCATAATCCAACTTCTTTTCTGTCTGCCTTGTTCTTGTTTTTATCCTTAAATGCTGCATAATATTCATAAAAAAGAACAAGAACGTCATCTTTCAGTTTGCTGTTCAACTCTGAAACCGATTGGATATTGTATCCAAAAAGAGTTCCTTCTTCACTGTCTTTATCATTAATTCGCCCTCTTAAATTTCCATTTTTGTCAACCAAAAAAGCCCTGTAACTATACAAATCGGAGAGAGTCTCATTTGATTTAAAGCTTGTGTGCAACGCTGTAATTTGTTCCTGAGAACCAGCAATAAACTTCCACTTGATCATGTCTGTAAAAGCACCTATTTCCTTTTTGATTTCTAGGGCCTGTTCTTCTTTCCCTTGGGGGTAAATCGCAATGATTTGAAATTTATTATATGCTATAAATTTCTTATAGATTTTTTCATTTAAATTAAAAAATCCAGCTTTATTTTCATTTATATTATTTCCTAAAAAACATACGATAGATATATGATTTTTCAATGTTTCATTGGCGTTTAAAGAAGAAATATCTAGAATGTTTTTATTGATAACAGGTAATTTTGTGAAATTATTTTTTCCCGTCGATAGTATTAAAAAACAAATCAACGGAAAAATAAATAGTAAAAACAGTACAACTCTCTTCTTTGTAAGCCTCATTATTTCTATGTATAAAAAAAGGTGGTTAAAACCACCTTATTAATTTTTAAATTACCATTTTACAAGTGGCGCTAAAGTACTGTATAAATATTCTCCTTCAAATAACAGTACGATTAATAGACAACTGACTAGGAAAAAGGCTGTCCAAACAACGGTTCGTCTAAGCCATTTCGTTTCTCCCTCCATGTGCATAAATGCCCAGGTAATATAATATGCTTTTATTAATGTTAAAATGATAAATATCCAGTTCAAAGGGCTAGTCCCTAAAAAGCTTGTTAGGTATAAATAAGATGGCTTAATAATTCCTAATACAACTTCAACAGTTGTAATAATTGTAAGCATTATCAGAACTATCCAAATTCTTTTTTTATTTGATTCGTGTGCGTGTGCCATTTTAATCTGTTTTTTAAATTATACTAAGTAAAAGAAGGTGAATACGAATACCCAAACTAAATCTACAAAGTGCCAATATAATCCTACCTTCTCTACCATTTCATAATGTCCTCTTCGCTCGTAAGTCCCAATTATAACATTGAAGAAAATGATAATATTAAGAATAATTCCTGAAAATACGTGAAAGCCATGGAAGCCTGTAATAAAGAAAAAGAAATCGGCAAAAATAGTATTTCCGTATTCGTTAACTTCTAAGTTTGCTCCTTCAACTACTAGTCTTGTTTTTGATAATTGAACCAACCCTTCTTCTCTAGAAAGAATTATCTTTTGCTTGGTTGCAGGATCTATAAGCTCTGAACGAATTTGAATGTCAGAATTTGATTGATATGCCTCTTTAATTTGGGCTATGGAATAATTAGGAATTGTCCCTTCTGTTTCAAACCAAAGTCCATTGTATTTAGAATGATGGACTCTATGGTCTGTTCTTTGTCCAACAACAAAATCAGACAATGCAATTTGATGTCCTTCTTTTACAAATTGTAAAATTTTTCCATCAGTTGTTTTAACCGCTCCGTAAGAACCTGAAATAAAATTTTTCCATTCCCATGCTTGAGAACCAACAAAAATAATTCCAAAAATAATTGTAGCGAACAAGTACCAAGCTACACTTTTTTGTTTCATTTGGTGACCAGCATCTACTGCTAAAACCATTGTCACAGAAGAAACAATAAGAATAAATGTCATTAATGCAACATAATACATTGGCGCATGCACACCGTGTAATCCAGGAAAGTGAGTAAACACCTCATCTGCTATTGGCCATGAATCTATAAACTTAAATCGAGTTAGACCATAAGCAGCCAAAAAACCTGAGAAAGTTAACGCATCAGAAACAATAAAAAACCACATCATCATTTTACCATAGCTTGCACCAAATGGTTTTGCTCCACCACCATTCCAAGTTTCTTTACTTTTAGCTATGTCAATATTTAATTCCATATAATATATTCTCTGTTAATTCTTAATTGATGCGGCAAAAATAACTATTTTTCATCACCTAATAAAATAGAAAAAGAAAAATAGATAAATCCATAATATATCTACAAAATGCCAAAAGATTGCACCGAGTTCAAACCCTAGCATATTCTCTGGTGTATATTTATATTTAAAATGATTATAAATAACAACTAAAAGTACAAGAGTCCCCGCTAACAAATGTAAAACATGCATAAAGGTTATTCCTATGATAAAAGATGTAGACACTGTGCTTTCTGGACCGGTAAAAAACAGACCACTGCTTTTTAGCTGATTAAAACCTACATATTGCTGCCAGATAAATCCCAATCCCAAAATAAAAGTAACAACAACAAACAACAAGGATAGTTGTCTCTTGTTATTTTTTAAAAATTTTTGAGATAACAATAGTGAAATACTACTTATTACAATTAAAAAAGTACTAATATAAAATGCTTGTGGTAAATCGAAAGTGATCCAATCATCTCTTCTCATACTAATAACATAGGCACTTGTTAATCCTGCAAAAAACATGACCATACTAATCATCGAGACCCACAACATAGGTTTTGCAGATTTTTTCTTAGCAATTGCTAATTCTTCTTGTAATGTTTGTTCTTCTTTCATCTTTAATGTAAAAATTTATCTACTACATATATAATTTGTACTACAGTAATATATAAGACGCTTGCTAGCATTAATTTCCTTGCATCAACATTATCTTGACTTTTATGTAATTTAACGGCAAAGTATAACATAAGAATTCCGAGCAAAGCAACCAAAAATGCTGTAAATGGATAGATGTAAAATTCTCCTGACAACTTTAATACAGGGGCAATAGACACCATGATCATTACAATGGTATAAAAAACAATCTGCTTAACTGCTCCTTTATCTTTATTCCCCATAGGGAGCATATTAAAACCTGCTTTCTTATATTCTTCGTATTGTAACCAACCAATGGCCCAGAAGTGAGGGAATTGCCAAAAAAATTGAATGATAAATAAAAATCCTGCCTCTAAACCGAAATTATTTGTTGCTGCTATCCAACCAAGCATAAAAGGAATTGCACCAGGAATTGCCCCTATAAATACAGCTAAAGGAGTTACAGGCTTTAAAGGAGTATATATACTTGTGTATATGAAAATTGAAATTGCACCAAATAAGGCTGATTTTGGATTGATACTATATAAAATTGAAATTCCAAGAACTGTAAATAAAATCGCAATTGATAAAGCTACATTAACAGACATTCTACCCGTTGGTAGCGGCCTGTTTTGTGTTCTTTTCATGATAGCATCTGTATCTTTTTCAATAATTTGATTGAATACATTTGAGGCACTAACCATAAAAAAACCTCCTAAAGCAAGGAGAAAAAGTATCGAATAATTGACAACATCTGCAGCAATCAGATATCCTGCTACAGAAGAAAATACGACACTTAAAGAAAGCCCAAATTTAGTAAGTTGTTTTAAATCTGAAAGAAGCGCTTTCATTGATGTTTTATCGCCTGAAATTACTGTTGTTTCCATTTTATAAAATAGTTTTACAAAGATATTTTATAATTATGACTTTACCATATATTTTGACTAGCTTTTATCCTGAAAATGAAAAAACCCACTCAAAAGATTGAGTGGGAAAATTGCTATGAAAAAGAAAAATGTGAAATTAATTAAAAAATCACATGCACAAATATAATTATAAATTTTTTAATTTTTTTAATTTTTTGTTAAAAAATTTAAAAATCAAAATACCAGTTAAACAAATCCGATCTTAAACCTACTGAAAACCATATGTTTGTTCCTGAATAAAAATTTGTTAATGATTCTTCTATGTCCGCTTTCCTGTAGGATACGTTCATAAATAAATTCGTGTTATTAGCTGAATTTATCAAGTAATTGGTTTGTAGATCTGCAATAAAAATCTGAGCAGTGTTGCCCTGTGCTATTTTATTCCCAAGGTCTGAAGATCTATCTTCGTATGATTGATAAATATCTCCCCCATAACTAATTAATTGATCTTCAAGATCAAATCCTTTTTCTCCTAAAACAAGTTTTGTGCTAGCACTCCACCGACCCGTTCTATATCTTGCTATAGCAATTGCTTCTCGAAAATTCGCCCCCCATAAATGTCCCAGTGGCTGACTATAATTTCCATAATTTAGAATCGGAGATTTATGAGCAAACGTATAGGGGCGCGCATGGTTATATTCTAGTTGTAAAAATAAATTTTTAACGGCAAAAGCATCAAAATATTTCACCCCTAACTGATATGCATATTTATGTCTCCAATCACTTAGATCCTTAAAATTACCAATCGAAAACTCATCAACCATGAGCTGAGAATATAGAGAGACATCATCATTTAATTTATACTTTCCTGTAAGCCCCAACAAAGCATTTCCTGCATCTTCACCTCTGTTAAACTCTAAAGATCTGTAAAATATAATCGGATTATAAAAGCCTGCATCTAGACCATTTCCTCCTCTAGAAATAGTCGTTTCAAAGAAGCCTATATTAAGTTTTTTTGTTAAATTAATACTTAAATAATGAGCAGCTACATATTTTCTTGCATGCTGATTTGAGTCTAAAATAGAACTTATTGAGGGTTCTGTATTCCACATCCAAATATTAGTATATTGTATTTTCCAGATATCTAATTGTGCTTTTAAATAAGTCGTTGGGGCAGAAACATCCGATAAAATAAATGATCGATACCCATCGCCAATAAAGTTTTTCCCATTCCCAAATTGAAATTGCATGTATCTATTTGGCGTGTATGCTATGTATGCCTCTGCTACTGGATAATCGTGAGAATCTGATTTATGTGCTTTTGTTTTTCCCCTACCAGGAAGCAATCCTTGGGAGTTTTTGGGTCTTACATTACTAGCAGTATTGGTTATAAAACGATTCACATACTCTGCAAACCTTCCTTGACTCTCATAGTAGGTTGTAGAAAATGAAAAATGAGATCCAATCTCTCCATTAATAGTTAAAATCCTTGAATTATTAAATGTGTAGGGTAACGCTGAATTATCTTTACCGAGTTGGACATCAAATAGAAAATCTACCGTAAACCAATATTCTTCCTTTTTAACTTGCAATAAATGTTCATTCCAAACTTTATTTCCTAGCCAAGTTTTTTTATGGGGTTTAAAAAACCTCTTTTTTTCTTTAGCGATATCAAAGTAATTCTTTATTTGCTGAAAAGTATAAGGCTTAGAAGCGGAATGTGTTCCTGTTGCTTTATGCAAAGCATGTTCATAATCTACATAATTTTTATGCGTAAACGGAATATTTAGTTTACTATTATGTTCTAAATAGATCGCTTCTGACAAACGTTCTTTTTCAACAATATCTGATAGAATTTCTTGATTGATTTTATTCGAATGAGAAGTCTCAAAACTGAGAGGATTTTCAATTAAAGGAAATTCTACAGGAAACTCAAACTTCATTTCAATGCTATGGTCATTATACCATGCAGGTGTGATTTTGGGAAAACCCTTGAAGATTGTTTTTATTACTTCTCTGAGTTCTTTGTGGGTTGTTTCTAAAAAAACCAACTTAAATTCACCCTCTGAGGTAACTGCAAAAATAATATTCGCTGTTCCTTTAAAAACTTTATTTTCGACTATTGAAAGTTTTTTAAATGCGGTTACAAAATGTTTTCTGGTAGCACTATAGAAACACTTTTTTAACGATAAAATATCAGAATCCTTACAAGTATCAAAAATTGGATATCTTTCCTCTTGAGCATAAAATGTTGAAGAAAATAACAAGATTAAAAACACATATGATTTAATCATATTGTTATTCTTATGAGGGCATCCTTTTTTAATTGATACTTTTGATTACTTTCTTTACAAGTTGCAATTCCTTGTTTATCAAACTCTAAAGTGTGTCCATATTCACTTACCCAGCCTATTTGTCTTGAAGGATTCCCGACGACAAGTGCAAAAGGTAAAACCTCTTTGGTAACAACACTTCCTGCACCAATAAAAGCAAACTCACCTATAGAAATCCCACAAATAATGGTTGCATTTGCGCCAATACTTGCTCCTTTTTTTATCAATGTTTTTTGGTATTCTAAAGTTCTTTTTATGGCGCTTCTTGGATTTATCACATTGGTAAAAACCACTGAAGGTCCCAAAAAAACATCATCTTCACAAATTACGCCTGTATAAATAGAGACATTATTTTGAACCTTAACGTTTTTTCCCAAAATTACTTTTGGAGCGACTACAACGTTCTGACCAATATTGCATCGATCGCCAATAATACAATCAGACATAATATGGCTGAAATGCCAAATTTTAGTCCCTTTCCCAATTCTGCAATCTTTGTCTATTACAGCTGTTTCGTGTGCAAAGTAATCTTTCAAAATAATAATTTGAGTTGTGTTTATTTCTTTTCTAACAATCTCTTTTAGAAGATAATTTAATACATCTACCGACTTCTAAACTGAGAATTATACCTACCAAAAATATTAAAAATAATGTCTTCGATTATTAGCTAAATTACAATTATTTCTCTTATTGATTGAACAACATCTCTAATTTGCCAAAACATATTAATTTCATTTTGTTATTTTATTCTCAGCGAACCCTTTTTTTCTTTCAATAACAATCCATTATAATTATAAATTGTTGCCTTTTAAAAAGATCAAAATAATCATTTTATTTGCCAACTAAATTTGTTCAATTTCAAAAACAAGTGAGCTAAAAAAAGCACCACTTATTCAGCGATGCTTTTTAATTAAAAATTAAAGAATCTAGGGAAATTCAATAATAAATAAAAATTTTCTTTTTCTTGTAATTAGTATTCTCCCACAACAAATTTACAAGAAATGATGGGTGTAAAAATAGTTATTGTATGAATGGTATTAAAAAATGTATAAATGGTATTTATGCAAATGTAAATTGTATTTTCAGTAATTAACGTATGCTGAAATTTCTTTCAAAACAGAAGGGTAAAAAAGTGAAAAAAGAGCTGCAAACAAAGTTCACTCGGGTTTTAAAATGAAAAACAACAGTTTAAATGCTCGTTTCATCTAAAAAAGATTGAAATATAAACGTTTATTATAAAAAATTAGTAAACTTGAAATAAGCAAAAAGAGTTTTTATGCTTACTTAATTTTAAAAATGAAGAATCCGCACACACACCCAAAAAAATTACGGATCCATAAACACGACATATTAACATCTATTATTATTGATGACGAACCAAAAGCTCTAAAAAGTCTAACATGGGAGTTGTCAAATTTCAGTAACGAAATAGAGGTGAAAGCTACATTTAAGGACCCTGAAAAAGCGTTAATTTACTTGGCTAAAAATGAGATAGACTGTCTTTTTTTAGATATTGAAATGCCTACGATGGATGGTTTTCAGTTTTTAAGCAAACTCGATTCTCCAAATTTTGCTGTTGTAATTACAACTGCGTATAATGAATATGCTATTAAAGCATTAAAAAAAGATGCGATCGATTATTTATTAAAACCAATAGATCGAGATGATCTAAAAGAAACCATCGAAAAAATCAAAAGACACAGCTCTAGGTCTATAAATTCTAATAAAATAGAAAAAGTATTATTGCGTTTTAACGATCAATTGAGTTCAAAAAAAATCACACTTAACACAGACGGAAAAATGATTTTTTTAGACCCTAAAGAAATACTTTTTATTGTTTCTGACGGCAATTATTCTACAATACACACCCTTCATAAAAAATTTCTTATCACCAAGAAACTAAAGGAGATAAATGCACAGCTTCCGAAAGAAGAATTCTTTAGAATTCACAACTCTTATATTATCAATCTTAAAAAAGTCAAAGAATTTTTTAAATCTGACGGGTATATTATTTTGGAAAATAATCATAAAATTCCAGTTTCTCGTCAAAAGAAAACAACATTCTTAGATAAATTTTAATAGATGAAAACAAGAATGTTTGTACTTTTTTTTTTGTTATTAAGTGCATTTACCTTTTCTCAAAAAAAAGAAGGAACTAAACAAATAACATATTTGATAAAAAATAACATCTCTAATCAAAAAATTATTGATTCTATTTTTCTGAAAAACAGAAAAAATGAACGTCTTTTAAGACTACTCATTAAAAAAAGTAAAGAAAATTCGTATTTAGAGGGAGAATTCTATGGTTCTAATGCACTTGGGAGGTACTATAGAGATCTTTCACTATTTGACAAATCTATATATGAATACAAGAATGCTCTTCTCGTTAGCAGAAAAAAAAAAGACACCATATCTGAAATAAAAACGCTCAATGCAATTGGGTCTGTTTATCGAAGACAAGACGATATTAGAAATGCTTTAAATTATCATCAAGAGGCATTAGACAAAGCGACGACCATTAAAAACCCTAAAACTACTACTAAAAAAAGTATTAGTATCGCTCAAAATAGTATTGGCAACATCTACCTCTCTTTAAAACAATATGAATTGGCTCTAAAAGAATTTAAAAAGGCCATGGTATTTCAGAAGCAACTTAATCATACACAAGGAATTGCAATCAATCATAAATGCTTTGGCGATGCATACGAAGGCTTAGGAGATTTAGACGAAGCTCTTAAAAACTATCACAAATCTTTAAATTATAATACTCAAATTAACTCAACAATTGGCAAAGTGATTTGTAGCTATAATATCGCCAATGTATTAATTAAGCAAAAAAAATACAACCAAGCGTTGAAAACTGTCGACACCATTTTGCAATTAGCTATTAAAGAAAAAGATATGTTTTATCTTTCTAGTACCTATAATACTTTGGGATTAGCACAATTACACTCTAATAAGCTTCAAAGTGCAAAAAAAAATCTAACGGCTGCTTTAGAAATTGCCAAGAAATTTAATATCCATTCGATTATAGTAAAAGCAAATGAAAATTTATCTTTTCTGTTTGCAAAAAGAGAAGACTTTAAAAAGGCGTATTCTTATTATAGAAAATCAAAAGAAGAAAATGTAAAAACTTTAAATGATAAAAATTTAATGTATGTCGGTGAATTAATAACAAAATACGATAAAGAACGAAGTGAAAATCAAATAAATTATTTGGCTAAAAAAAATCAGATAGCTCAATTACAAATAACAAAAAATAGGACTTTATGGATCATTGCTTTAGGTCTGTTTACATTAATTGCTGTTGTAGTATTTTCTATTGGCAAACAAAAAGGACTGGAAAATGAAAAGAGAGTGCTTTCTTTAAAACAGGATGCTTTAAGAAGCCAAATGAATCCTCATTTCATGTTTAATGCATTAAATTCTATCAAATTATACATCATAGAAAATGAACAGCAAAAAGCGACCTACTATTTGAATAAATTTTCCAAATTAATGCGAAAAATATTAGAAGCATCGGCAATACAAGAAACTACTTTGGCAGAGGAAATAAAAACAATGAAACTATATCTAAGTATAGAAAACATTCGTTTTTCTAATGAAATCGATTTTACAATCAATACGGACGCTTCTTTGAATTTAGAGAAAATAAAGATTCCTCCTTTGGTTTTACAGCCTTTTTTAGAAAATTCTATATGGCATGGTTTATCAACCAAAGAAAATAATAAAAAAATTAATATTAATATTGGTGAGATATCTTCTAATTATCTTCTAATTGAAATTGAAGATAATGGAATTGGACGCAAAGGCGCTGCAATAATAAAAGCTAAAAAATCTATCAATAGAACCTCTATGGGGATCAACTTAACAAAAGACAGGTTAACCAACTTTGTAAAGCAATTTAACAACGATTTCTCAATTATTTACGAGGATTTAAAAGACAAAAAAAACAATGATGCAGGAACAAAAGTTCGTATAAAATTGCCGCTATCTTAAGTGTTTTTCAGCCACTTTCTCTAACTCATCATACCAATCTTTGCCAAATTTTCTAATTAAAGCTTGCTTTACAAACTTATAAACTGGCACTTGCAACTCTTTCCCAAGAGAACAGGCATCATCACAAATTTCCCATTTATGATAATTTACCGCAGAAAATTCACTATAATCTTTTACTCTTATTGGATATAGATGACAAGAAATAGGCTTTTTCCATTCAATTGCTCCAGAATTATAAGCTTCTTCAATGGCACAAAGTGCTGTGTTTTTTTCATCAAAAATCACATAAGCACAATCAGCACCATTAATTAAAGGAGTTTCTGGTTCGTTCCACTCACTAGTTACCCAAGTTCCTTCTTTTTCAATAACTTCGATCCCTTCTTTTCTTAAAAAAGGTTTTACTTTCGGATAAATACGTTCTAAAATTTTTGTCTCTTCTTTCTCTAGAGGAGCTCCGGCTTCACCGTCTACACAACAAGCACCTTTACATGCAGACAAATTACACACAAAATCTCTTTCTATAATCTCCTCAGAAACTATCGTTTTTCCTAGTTGAAACATGTTGCAAAAATAGTATTATTTTTTTCTATAACTTTACGTTTAGGTAAACTAAGTTGTCTAATTTTGTAAAATATATATAAACTCATGAATTTTAATTTTAAAGAAATTTTTACTGCTTTTATGGTTTTATTTGCAGTAATTGATATTATTGGAAACATTCCTATTATCATCGATTTACGAAAAAAATCAGGTCATATTCAATCTGAAAAAGCTTCACTAATAGCAGGTTTTATAATGATTATTTTTCTATTTCTAGGGCAAAGTTTATTAAAACTCATAGGAATAGATGTGAATTCTTTTGCAGTTGCTGGTTCTTTTATTTTATTCTTTATTGCTTTAGAAATGATTTTAGGAATTACCCTGTACAAAGACAATGATGATAATTCAAACGCGATTACAGCCTCTGTATTCCCTTTAGCTTTCCCGTTAATTGCTGGACCAGGGAGTTTGACAACCTTGCTTTCTTTACGAGCTGAATTTTACATAGAAAACATTATCCTTGCGGTGTTTTTTAATGTTATTTTAATCTATATCGTACTAAAAACTTCTTCTAAAATAGAGCGTATTATTGGTCCAAATGGAATTCAAATTATTCGTAAAGTATTTGGGGTGGTTTTATTGGCCATTTCTGTAAAATTATTTGCAGCAAATATTAAAATGCTTTTTATTTAAGATGGGTCTTGATGTTCTTATTATTGGAGGTGGGGTCTCTGGAATGCAATGTGCATTGGTCTTAGGCTCTGGACTTAGCAGGCCTTTTGCTGCAGATAAAAAAGTGGGTATTATCCTACACCAAAAAGCATCACACCTTCAAAATGCTTTATTTAATAATGTTTTAGGGATGCCCTCCGGAAAATTTGGAAAGGATCTCTTAACCGAAGGAAAAGATCAACTTACCTCCATGTATCCAGCAGTTTCACAGATAGAAAATGAAAAGGTCATTGGTGTTAAAAAGGATAATAAAGGGTACCAAATTACCACAAATAAAAACACCTACTTTTCTAAAATAGTCATCATTGCTTTAAACTATTCAAAACCTTTCTCTATAAAAGGCTTGGAACCTTTTGTAATTCCTCACAAAAAAACAAACCTAACAAAAGATAGAATTCAATTAATTAATAAAGACCACCTCATACAAAAAGGATTGTATTGTTGTGGTACTATTGCTGGCTGGAGAAGTCAGTATGCAATTGCTGCTGGAAGTGGCGCAAGTGTTGCTACCGATATTCTAACGCTTTGGAATGATGGAAATCATACAAAGATTCATGATAAAAGATAGGCTTGTTATTTTTTGTACGTTAAAATTGTTTCAAAAAATTCCTCAAATTTTCTTTTCCCTTTTTTTGTAATAGAACAAGTCGTTTGGGGGTAATTATTCTTAAATGATTTTTCAATATGGATGTACCCATTTTCCTTCAACTTTTTTAATTGGATACTCAAATTGCCTTGGGTAGATTCCGTAACCTTTCTCAAATGGTTAAAATCACATTCACTTATAGTGATTAAAGTTGATACAATTTTTAATCTAATCGGATTAAATAATAATTTGTCGATTGATTTATTCATCAAGTTTAGAGGTATAAAGTGTGATTCCAGGAAGTAACATTCCCAAAGTTACTCCGATCATATTTACTAATAAAAAATTAATACTTGGGTTAAAATTTATATACACTGTAAACAACATCAATAAAAACCCACCCAATTGTATTGGTCTAAATTTTATAATCAATCCTGTTATTAATAAAGTAGTACTTAATAAGAATAAAATATCAGGTACCGGATTATTTACCCCTTTTAAAAGTGAAATTATTACCAGTAAGAACCAGGATACATTAAAAACTCCCCAGATAATTTTTATAACTCTACTAAGATGGGTTTCGTACCCAATATTTTTTCTGTTTTTGATATTATAAAATACAGTAATTGTCATCCCTATCAGAGGGATCACTGTCCAAAATAATAATGAAGAGTATTTTGTAGACTGAATAAATTGAGGAAAAATATAATGTATCAAACTCATTCCAACAATCAAGCTTCCCCAGAATATAAAATTTACACTAAGAGGTTGTAAGTTTTCTTTTGTACTATTGATCATTTTACTGATCATTTCAATTTGTTTTTCAGAAGTATCCATCTGTCATTAATATTTAAAGTTAAACAAATATAAACTAGTTTATTTTATAAACCAAATTAATTCATAGATTTGATGTTAATCATTGATAATCAAAAAACTTACATAATAAATTATGAAATACTGGGAATTATTAGGACTTGGGAGTGAACCAAAAGGGACTGGAAAGATCATGTCCATATGTATGTTTATTGTAATTATAAACGGTTACTTTCTCGAAGATTTGATTGAATACGTGATAATAGATATAATAACTTACACCTGTATTATCGTGTTTTTTGTACTTCTAATGTGCAATTTATTTAAAAAATAGAAGGTTTAGAAATCGACTTAATCACTTGGCAATCAAGTAGTTACTACTCAACAGTAACTGACTTCGCTAAATTTCTTGGTTGATCTACATTTTTATCTAACATTACCGCTATGTGATAGGATAATAACTGAAAAGGTATGGTGGTTAATAAAGGTGTGAATGCCTCCTCTGTTTCTGGGATCTCTATTACATGGTCTGCAATTTCTTTGACCTGAGTATCACCTTCAGTAACAATCGCAATGATCTTTCCTGACCTTGATTTTATCTCCTGAATATTACTCACTACTTTTTCGTAATGACCTTTACTTGTAGCAATCACAAAAATTGGCATATTCTCATCTATTAATGCAATAGGACCATGTTTCATTTCCGCTGCAGGATAGCCTTCTGCATGTATATAAGAAATCTCTTTTAACTTTAAGGCACCTTCTAAAGCTACTGGAAAATTAAATCCTCTCCCAAGATATAAACAATTTTTGGCATCCTTATAAACCGCAGCAATCTCTTTTACTGTAGCATCAATATTTAACAACTGTTCTATTTGGTTTGGTATCAATTCCAAAGTCCTTAAATAATTTTGAAACCTCGATTCAGAAAAGGTCCCTTTTTCTTTTGCTAATTTTAATGCAATTAATGAAAGAACCGTTATTTGTGTTGTAAAAGCTTTTGTTGAAGCCACACCAATTTCTGGTCCTGCATGTGTATATGCTCCTGCATGTGTTTCTCTGGCTATAGAAGAGCCCACTACATTACAAACTCCAAAAACGAATGCACCTTTAGACTTTGCCAATTTAATCGCTGCTAAGGTATCTGCCGTTTCACCGGATTGAGAAATAGCAATGACAATATCTTTTGAGGTTATTACAGGATTTCTATATCTAAATTCTGAGGCATATTCTACTTCAACAGGAATTCTCACAAATTCTTCAAGTAAATATTCTCCAACCAATCCAGCGTGCCAAGAGGTTCCACAGGCAATAATAATAATTCTATCTGCATGTAAGAATTTTGAAAGATGATCATCAATTCCAGACATCTTAATCATGCCTTGATCTGGCAACATCCTTCCTCTGTAGGTATCTATTATTGCTTTAGGCTGCTCGTGAATTTCTTTGATCATGAAGTGATCGTACCCTCCTTTTTCTATTTGTTCTAGACTCATTTGTAGTTCTAAAACATTGTGATTTACAAGAGCATCATTCTGTATTTTACGAACTTGAATTTTCTTTCCAAGTTTTATAATCGCCATTTCTTCGTCTTCAATGTAAATGGCTTCTTTTGTGTATTCGATAAAAGGAGATGCGTCAGAGGCAACAAAAAATTCCTTATTTTCTATTCCTACTCCAATTGCAATAGGACTTCCTAAACGAGCAACCACCAATTCATTTGGTTTTGTTTTATCAAAAACAGCAATTGCATAGGCTCCAATCACACTAGTTAGTGCTAATTGAACTGCTTTCCCCAACTTACATTTTTCGGTTTTCTTTACCTCTTCAATTAAGTTTATCAATACTTCAGTGTCAGTATCGCTTTGAAAAACATACCCCCTAGAAATTAGTTCTTTTTTTAACGAATCATAGTTTTCTATAATACCGTTGTGTACGATAACTAGATCTCCTGACTGAGAAACGTGTGGGTGGGAATTAATATCGTTTGGAACTCCATGGGTAGCCCATCGGGTGTGTCCAATCCCAATTTGTCCTTTTTTTCTTTCTTCTTCTTTATTTGTGATCACTTCTAAATCAGAAACTTTTCCTTTGGTTTTAGAAAGTTGGATTTCTTCCCCATCGTATAACATGACGCCAGAACTGTCGTACCCACGATATTCTAATCTTTTTAATCCGTTTATAACGATTGGATACGCTTCTCTATACCCTATATAGCCTGCAATTCCACACATATATTTTTTTTTAATTAATCCTTTCTCTCAGAATAAGAAATCTTAAAGGCTACTTTTTTAGTTCCATTGTCTGGATGATGATTTAAAATTGTAACTGCTTTTGGATTCCAATTGTAATTTGTAAAAGTGGTATCTCTGTCTTGTAGGATTTTTAAATCAGTTTTATTGAAAATTTTTAATTTTAAGGTTGGTGAATAATCTGTTTCTCCGCTTAAAATGTCTGACACATAATCTGTAATTCTAAACGTATATTTTTCTGGATTTCCATCGCTGTCTCTTTCTAAGAGGCCTCCAAAAAAAGCAGGTTCGGAATAGGTGTCTTTTACATAACTAAGGACAGGATTTGAACCCTCACCACTCTTATATAAAAATAATTGATACGGGAGAGCCGTTATATCTGCAGATTGATTGATGTAGAAAGACAAAGAGGCATCATTTATTAATAAATTTTGATCTCTTAGCGTTGCTATTTCATCGGGCTCAAAAAGCGTTATTGCTGCTTCACTTCCTGCAGCTCCTTGTATTTTTACTTCATTATTTACAGGATAGGTTTTCTCTCCCATTTTGTAGGTACTTGCTTTGATTCCTGATAATAAAAAGCTATCATTTTTATGGATGGTATCGATAATAGCGCCTTTATGAAACACTGAATTTGTATAATAAACTTCTATAGAGGGTTTGATCGAGCTATTAAAATCAAAGGAAATTAAAGAGCCATCATTCCCTGACGCTTCTAGAATAAGACCTCTGAAATAATCGTTAAATGCTTCTTGAGAAGCAAATTCTGCAGACCCATATTTTTTTAAAAAAAGTTCATTAATAACCTCTTCTTTTAGAGGAATAAATCCAAAAGGAAGGGGTATCAACGAAGAACTTGAACTGGTGTAAATCACAGTGTCTTTTCTCGATAGTTTTTGATCGCTTAACCATCTTTTCACGATTACGGTATCTGTTGCTTTTGGTGTAAACTGAAAATCAACAGGATCATTTAATGCTGTTATGGGCATTTTTTTCTCAAACACATCGTCTGAACTATAGCTATTTAATTTACTGGGATCTGATGGATCCAACCTGTTTAAATAAGTGCTTGATTGATAAATGTTCAAATTAAATGGTTGGGATTGATTCCCTATTATTGAATCCAATTCATAAGCAGTTCCTTCACTATTTAATACCACCCGGTATGGCATTTTTACAAAAACAGTATCGATGGTCGTAACTACTGTTGTTGTATCTGGATCATAAGTGAGTTTATCTTTATTAAAAAATCGAAGATCTGAATTTATAGCAATCTGTGAAATAATGGAGGCTTCAATTTTTTCGTAATCATCACTTGCATGAACTCCCAATAGATACTCTTGCTTATCAGAAATAATAAAATCACTTGTAACGAGTTTTGTGACAGGACTGTTTTCAAGCTGAACATCGATAAGCATTGAACCTGTTGAAAAAGCAGTGTTACCTATTACATTTGACCCAATATCTGTAAAGTCTTTTTCACAAGAAACAACAGCTAAAAACACCACTACTATAGCGGTAATATAAGGGATTTTTTGAAAAAAATTTCTCACTCTATAACAATTAATTCGCTCCAATTAAGTCAGCATAAAAATTTAAATAACTTTCTTTTAAGTTTTCAGATTGGTGTTCTAGAACTGGTATTTCTTTTTCTTCTAAAAAAGAAGAAAGTTCTTCTGAAATTGTTTCACTACCATGAATAATTGCATCTGAATTTTCTATGGCGCTTTTTAGTATGTTTGTGAAACTTGGTATTTGGATTGTTGCTGTTTTTTCTTCAGAAATTCGGTCAAACCTTATCTTGTCTGCGAGGGTTTCGTTTAGATTTCCTTCAAAACTATTATCGTACAAAGAAGTGATAATTTTACTTTCTGTAAACAACGGTTCTTCCTTATAAAATTCTTTTAGATAAAGTGGCAACAAAGACGCCATCCATCCATGAACGTGAATAATGTCTGGAGCCCAATTTAGTTTCTTTACAGTTTCTATAACTCCTTTAGCAAAAAAGATTGCACGCTCATCGTTGTCTGAAAATAAGTTGTCATCTTCATCTGTAAAAACGGCCTTTCTTTTAAAATACTCTTCGTTATCTATAAAGTATACCTGCATCCTTTCTTTTGGGATCGAGGCTACTTTTATGATTAACGGCATGTCCATGTCGTTTACAACGAGGTTCATTCCAGAGAGACGAATTACTTCGTGCAATTGGTGTCTTCGCTCATTGATTACGCCAAATCTAGGCGTGAAAATTCTTGTTTGTACCCCCTTAGAATGTGCATTCTTTGCAACATTAAAGGCTGTTGATGATAGCTCTGTTTCAGGTAAGTAGGGAACTACTTCAGACGAAACAAATAATATTCTCTTGTCCTTCATTAAATCAAACTCTTTTTTAAGATTTACAAAAATACAAATTATTATGCTAATATCATGTTAAAATGCTAAGTTTGCAGACTTTACTTAATTTTTTAGAATGAACATTTTTAACACTAAAAAAGAAATAAAATCTTACTTAACAGCACAAAAGCAAATAAACAAAACCATTGGTTTCGTCCCTACTATGGGAGCGCTTCACAAAGGTCATTTGTCTTTGATAAAAGAAGCGAAGAAAAAAAATGATCTCGTTGTTGTTAGTATCTTTGTAAACCCAACACAATTCAACAATACAGTAGATTTTGTAAAGTATCCCAAAACCATAGAAAATGACACCAAATTATTAAATAATGTTTTGTGCGATGTTTTATTTCTTCCCTCTGCAGAGGAAATTTACACCCAAAATATTGTTTCCGATAAATTTGACTTTGATGGCTTAGAACATCAAATGGAAGGAAAATATCGAAAGGGTCATTTTGATGGTGTTGCTACGGTTGTAAAAACTTTTTTCGAAATCATTGACCCTGATATCGCTTATTTTGGTCAAAAAGATTTTCAACAACTACAAATCATAAAAAAAATGGTTCAAAAGCACCGGTTGAATACTAAAATTAAAGGGTGTCCCATTTTTAGAGAAAACGATGGTTTGGCAATGAGCTCAAGAAATACTAGACTTACAGAAACGCATCGAAAAGCGGTCCCTTTTATTTATAAAATCCTTGAAAAAGTTCGAGAACAATTTAACGTAAATAACACCCTAGAAATTACTGAATGGGTCGAAAACGAATTCAAAAAAAATACTACTCTAGAATTAGAATATTTTACAATTGCTGAAGAAAAAACATTAAAAAGTGAAAAAAGTAAAGCCTCTGATAAAAAATACCGAGCTTTTATTGCCGTATTTGCCGGAAAAATTAGATTAATTGACAACCTACAATTAAAAAATAATTAACTAAAAAACAGTATTTTTGCCACATGTTAGTACAAGTAGTAAAGTCTAAAATCCATCGTGTAAAAGTTACGGGTGCAGATTTAAATTATATAGGAAGCATCACTATAGATGAAGATTTAATGGATGCCGCCAATATTATTGAAGGAGAACGTGTTCAGATTGTGAATAACAACAATGGAGAACGTTTAGAAACCTATGCTATTCCTGGACCTCGTAGAAGTGGAGAAATCACTTTGAACGGAGCCGCTGCAAGAAGAGTTGCCGTTGGGGATGTATTAATTCTAATTGTTTACGGATTTATGGATTTTGAAGAAGCCAAAAATTTCAAGCCTTCACTCGTGTTTCCAAACGAAAAAGACAATACTCTGACCTAGTGATTGTTTCCATAAAAAAAATATTAAAAACAAGTATACCGCTTATCTTTGGAGCTGTACTAGTTTGGTATTCGCTTTCTAAAATCTCTATCAATGTTTTAATCGGATATTTCAAAGAAGCCAATTATGAGTGGATTTTTCTTGGCTTATTCTTTGGAATATTGAGCCATCTTTCTAGAGCTTACAGATGGAAATTTATGTTAGACCCCTTGGGCTTTAAGCCAAGATTCACAAACAGTGTTTTAGCTGTTTTAGTGGGGTATCTAGTGAATTTAGCCATTCCAAGAGCGGGAGAAGTCTCCAGAGCATTTGTCCTAACAAATTACGAACAAATTCCTTTCGAAAAAGGGTTTGGGACTATTGTTGCAGAAAGAATTGCAGATTTAGTCATGATGCTATGCATCATCATCATTACTCTTTTTGTTCAATTTGATTTTATTTACGATCTTTTAACTAAGAATTTTGATGCCAGTAAAATTAGTATTGGTCTTATCATTTTAATAATCATATGTTATATTCTATATTTTTTTGTAAAAAAAGCGACTTCAGGGATTTTATTAAAAATTAAAACTTTTGTTAACGGTTTAGTGGAAGGAGTTACAAGTATTTTTAGAATGAAAAACAAAGTAGCTTTTATTTTTCACACAATATTTATCTGGGTAATGTATGTTGCCATGTTCTGGGCTACTATCCCAGCAATTAGCGGATTAGAAGTTCCATTCGGAGGGGTTTTAATTGGTTTTATTGCTGGCGGATTCTCTATTGCAGCAACAAATGGTGGTATTGGCTTATACCCAATTGCTGTTGCTGGGGCCCTTGCTTTATTTGATATTCCATCAGATCCCGCTACTGCTTTTGGATGGATCATGTGGACCGCGCAAACGGCTATGATCATCATTTTTGGCGGATTGGCCTTTTTATTCCTTCCAATTTATAATAAACATAAATAATTTTTTAGCGGCGCTTTAGCCTGTTTTTTTTGGTTCACTTTCTTTAAAAAGAAACCCTCAAGGACACCTCACATCCCCCCAACCCAAGTATTTATAAACTTTAATAAAATCTTATTTTTATCAAATTTTTAAAAGTTATCAACTCATAATCTTGTAACTTTGAATCTTTCAAACCAATTCTATGGCCAAAACCAAAACAACTTTTTTCTGTCAAAATTGTGGAACTCAACACGCAAAGTGGGTTGGTCAATGTGGTGCTTGTAAAGAATGGAATACGATTGTAGAAGAAGTCTTACAGAAAGAAGAAAAACGCTCATGGAAACAAGCCAAAACAGGGAGGGGAATCGTAAATAAACCCTTAAAAATCATCGATATTCAGACAAATCCTGAAGAGAGAATTATCACCAACAACAGAGAATTAGACACTGTTTTAGGAGGAGGATTGGTAAAAGGATCTGTAACACTTTTAGGAGGGGAGCCAGGTATTGGAAAATCAACATTATTGTTGCAAATAGCTTTAAACATTCGTCAAAAAGTTTTATACGTATCTGGAGAAGAGAGTCAATCACAAATAAAAATGAGAGCAGAAAGGTTGGCGGCTAAAACTTCAAATTGCCTAATTTTAACAGAAACAAATACGCAACAAATTTTTAAAAATATCGAAGAAATAGATCCAGATGTTTTGGTAATTGACTCTATACAAACCCTACATACAAACTCCATAGAAGCGTCCCCTGGAAGTATTTCTCAAATCAGAGAAACTGCTGCAGAACTGATAAAATACGCTAAAGAAACCGCAACACCTGTTTTATTAATTGGCCATATCAATAAAGATGGAAACATTGCGGGACCAAAAATATTAGAACACATGGTCGATGTTGTTTTACAATTTGAAGGAGATAGAAACCACACCTACAGAATTGTGCGTTCACAAAAAAATAGATTTGGAACTACTTCAGAATTGGGTATTTATGAAATGCTTTCGTCTGGGTTAAGGGAAATTTCAAATCCTTCAGAAATTTTAATTTCAAAAAAAGACTCCGATTTAAGCGGAACCGCAATTGCATCGACTCTGGAAGGGATTAGACCTCTAATGATCGAAATTCAAGCCTTAGTTTCCACAGCAGTATACGGAACCCCTCAACGCTCTACAACCGGATATAATCTTAAAAGACTGAACATGATTTTGGCTGTTTTAGAAAAAAGAGCTGGCTTTAAATTGGGAGCTAAAGATGTTTTTTTAAATATTACAGGAGGCATAAATGTTGATGACCCTGCAATAGACCTAGCTGTTGTTGCAGCTATTTTATCGTCTAATCAAGACATTGCTATTAACCCAAATGTTTGTTTTGCCGCAGAAGTTGGTTTGGCAGGAGAAATCAGACCTGTTTCCAAAATAGATCAACGAATTTTAGAAGCAGAAAAACTAGGTTACAAAACACTTGTAGCTTCAAAATACAATAAAATCTCATCTATTGATCACAAGATTAAATTGGTTTTAGTTGGGAAAATTGAGGAGGCTTTTGCTACGTTGTTTGCATAAAAAAAACCGAACATCGCTGTTCGGTTTTTTTTAAAATCTTTAGTACTTTATTTTTTATTTACTTCTTTTATGTATTTGTCTAAAGCCATCGTCATAGAAGGTGTTTCAGGAGAAGGTGCAGTAATATCACACTTTAACCCAGCTTCAGTTGCTGCCCTGACTGTTGAATTACCAAAAACGGCAATTCTTGTTTCTTTTTGTTTGAAATTAGGAAAGTTCTTTAATAAAGATTCAATTCCTGAAGGACTAAAAAAGACCAAGACATCATAAAAAACATTTTCTAAATCAGACAAATCACTCACAACAGTTCTATATAAATCTAATCGTGTCCATTTTACACCTAAATCATCTAATTCTCGTGGAATTAAAGGCTTTAATTTATCTGAACTTGGCAATAAAAATATTTCGTTTTTATGTTTCTTAATTAATTTTGTTAAATCAGGAAAGGTACGTGTACCAACATAAATTTTTCGTTTTCTATAAACCACATATTTTTGTAAATAATATGCCACAGCTTCAGACTGGCAAAAATATTTCATTGAATCTGGCACTTTAAAGCGCATTTCTTCGGCAATTCTAAAGAAGTGATCAACCGCATTTCTACTTGTTAGAATTATGGCCGTAAAATTATTTAAATCAACTTTCTCGCCTCTTACCTCTTTCACACTAATTCCTTCTACATGAATAAAAGATCTAAAATCAATTTTTACTTTCTGTTTGTCAGATAGCTCAAAATAAGGAGATGTTTCTGTCTTTGGTTTAGGTTGCGATACTAAAATTGTTTTCACTTTCATCTGTTTTCTTTTTCTAGTTAAAACATCAATTTAAACAGTATAAATAGCGGTGCTATTTCAAAGGCGCAAATGTACAAAATAAAATAAAACAACTCGTTAAAAACCAGGTTTTTATTAATAATGACGTGTAGTACAAACCGAACAGAAAAAAGAACTATTGAGAAATAAATTAAAAAAAGAATGTTTAATTGCGAATATTGAACCAAAACAAGGGAAATCAATAAAAAAAATGCAGTAGAATAGAGATAAATAGCCTTAGATATTAAAAAAAAACGAACTTCCTTCTGTATCATTAATACATGTGAAAACACAAACTCTACAGACCATTTAACCAAAAAATATGCAGAAACAAGACTCAAAACCTTCATAAAGTCGGTAAAATCTTGCGTTGCCCAAAACTCATAGAATCGTAAAATCTTATAAATTAATAAAGATAAAACTACCATCGAAAAAAGAAAAATCACAGATTGAAATAGATTAAAAAAAGAGGTCTTTTCTTCAGTCTCAGCATCAATAAAACTATTGTTTGCGAAAGAAAATACATTCCCTTTTAATTTTGCATAACTCAATCCTTTTAAAAGAAAAACACAGACAAAAAGGAATAGGAGCAATAAAGTGATCCAATTCGTGTCAATTAGTGTTTTTTCAATTGCTTGCACGTTTTATTGTTTTGATAAGTTTCCTACAAAATTAGTAATTAAATAATGTATATTTGCTTACTTACTTCATGAAAATTTATTTATGTCAGACGCGTTAGTCATTATTCCCACCTATAACGAAAAAGAGAACATAGAAGTTATCATAAGAGCTACCTTTAAACAAAAAAAAGAGTTCGATATCTTGGTGGTAGACGACAACTCTCCTGACATGACTTGGAAAATCGTAGAAAACTTAATCTTGGAGTTTCCAAATCGTCTCTTTTTAGAAAAAAGACAAGGTAAAAATGGGTTAGGAACAGCATATATTCACGGGTTTAAATGGGGGTTAGCAAAAAAGTATGACTATATCATAGAAATGGATGCAGACTTTTCTCACAATCCAGAAGATTTAATTCATTTATATAGTGCTTGTAAAAACGAAGGAAGTGATGTCTCTGTTGGTTCTCGTTATGTAAACAACAAAGTAAACGTTGTTAATTGGGATGTAAAAAGGTTATTACTTTCTTATTTCGCTTCTAAATACGTTCGTTTAATCACTAGAATTCCTCTTTTTGATACGACTGCAGGCTTTGTCTGTTGGAAAAGACACGTGCTAGAAACGATTCAATTAGATAAAATACGGTTTATCGGATATGCTTTTCAAATAGAAATGAAATTTAAAGCCTGGAAGCATGGTTTTAACATCAAAGAAGTCTCTGTCGTTTTCACAGACAGAATGGTAGGAGTCTCAAAAATGACCGGAGGCATTGTTTCTGAAGCCTTATTCGGAGTGATCAAAATGAAATTAAAAGGATTGCCAAAATAAGTGACTATGAATCCAATTTCTATCAGAAAAGCTGATTTAAATGACTTACAAATACTCTTAGATTTTGAGCAAGGAGTCATAAAGGCAGAAAGACCTTTAGATCCTTTTTTAAATAGCGGTCCGTTATCATATTATGATCTCCCTGAAATGATAACCAGTCGGCATTTTCATCTGATCGTAGCTGTTGTTGAAGACGAAGTTATTGCTTCAGGATACGTAAGAATAGAAACATCTAAACAGTATCACAAAAACCCTCAACATGGCTATATTGGTTTTATGTATGTAAAGGAATCGTTCAGAGGGAAAAAAATTAGCACCTTAATTTTAGAATCTTTGAAAAATTGGTCGACCCAAAAAAACCTCAAAGAATTACGCCTAGATGTGTATAGTAAAAACACCCCAGCAATTAAAGCATACGAGCAATTTGGATTTTCAAAAAGCTTGGTAAACATGAGAATAGATATATAAAATATGACGACATTAACTTTAATAAAAAAAGCAAGAATCGTAAATGAAAACAATACTTTTTTAGGAGACGTTCTTATTGAAAATGAACTAATAAAAGAAATTTCATCAGACATAAAAACTACTAAAGAAACAGTCGTAATCAATGCGAATGGAGCTTTTTTAATTCCTGGTTTTATTGACGATCAAGTTCATTTTAGAGAGCCTGGTTTAACACATAAAGCAACGATTGCAACCGAGAGTAAAGCTGCTGTCGCAGGAGGAATAACTACCTTTATAGAAATGCCAAATACAGTTCCACAAGCAACAACTCAAGACTTGCTAGAAGAGAAGTTCAAAATAGCTGCGAAAGACTCTTATGCAAACTACTCTTTTATGTTTGGAGGCACGAATGACAACCTTGAAGAGTTATTAAAAACAGACCCAAAAAAAGTAGCAGGAATTAAGTTGTTTTTAGGGTCTTCTACAGGAAACATGTTAGTAGATAATGAAGCCGTTTTAGAGAATATCTTTTCATCTACAAAAATGATTATTTCAGTTCATTGTGAAGATGAAATGACCATCAAAAAAAATACAAAAAAATACACAGATCAGTACGGAGAAGACATTCCTTTGAAATATCATCCAATAATCAGAAGTGAAGAGGCATGTTATTTATCCTCTTCTAAAGCAATAGCCCTTGCCAAAAAAACAGGAGCTAGATTGCATGTTTTTCACCTATCTACCGCCAAAGAAACAGCGCTTTTTAGAAATGACATCCCTATAGAAGAGAAACAAATCACTGCAGAAGTTTGCATACATCATTTATGGTTTAGTGATCAAGATTATCAAGAAAAGGGAACTCATATAAAATGGAACCCTGCCGTAAAAACAGCAAAAGATAGAGACGGTTTGTGGGAAGCTCTTCTAGATGACCGAATTGATGTTTTAGCAACAGACCATGCGCCTCATACCCTAGAAGAAAAAAACAATGTTTATACCAAAGCACCAAGTGGGGGACCTCTTGTACAACATGCAGTAACCGCTATTTTAGAAAAAGTAAAAGAGGGGGTAATTTCTATAGAAAAAGCTGTTGAAAAAATGAGTCATAATCCTGCAAAGTTATTTCAAATTGAAAAAAGGGGCTTTATCAAAGAAGGGTACTATGCGGATTTAGTTTTGATAGACACCAACAAACCACAAACAGTTTCTAAAGAGAATCTTTTGTACAAATGTGGATGGTCTCCTTTTGAAGGGACTACGTTTTCATCTACAATAACGCATACTTTTGTAAACGGGGCCTTGATCTATAATCAAGGAGTATTCAATGAAAACACAAAAGGAAAAAGGATCACTTTTAATCGATAAAATGAAAAATACTCATTACATACTCGTTTTATTTCTAGTGTTTTCATGCACTAGTAATACCATTTTTGAGAAACCAAAAGACATCATCCCAAAAGACACCATGAGCCTTTTAATTCAAGATATGATGATTGCCTCTTCTGCCAGGTTGATCAAAAACAAAAACAAACAAACAAACATTAACTATATGCCGTTTGTTTATGAAATTTATAAAATTGATAGCACCCGTTTTCAAAATAGTAATTATTACTACATGACTAATATAGATGTGTACGAAGAAATATTTACCAATGCAAAAGCGGCTCTTGAAAAAAGAAAAAAAGATCTAACAGAATTAAAGATCAAATTAGATTCCATTGAAAAAGATTCCTTGAATACATTAAAAATTAAGAAAAAAGAGCGTTTTGTTAAAGAATCAACTTTTATTTTAGATACTCTTAAAAAAAAACAGCGAAAAGAAAGCCTGCTTTTTAAGAAAGAGTGGTAGGATAATTTTTTGAAACATCTTTTACAACCTCTTCAATTGTTTGAAATTTGAAAGGAAGTATTTCTTGAACTTTTTTTGAAGTATACAAAGAAGTGCTGTTCGCTGATTTCGCAGCATACTTACTGAGTAGGGGTTCTTTCCCAGTGATGATTGACAAAAAGCTAGAAACTCTCCACAAAAGTTCCATTTTCCATCGATGTATTCTTATATAGGGACGCTTTTTTTTAAGCGCATCTGCAATTAAAAAGAACACTTCTTTGTATGATTTATTTTCTGAAACCAGTATAAATCGTTCATTTTTAATTGTGGAGTTTGTCAGGAAAACCATTGTTTTCACCACATCTTTAACCCCTATAAAACCGGTTTTCCCTTCTGTGTAATACTTTAATCCATGAAAAATTTTTGTAAACAATTGACCTGAACCAGCATTCCAAAAACCACCGCCAAGAATAATTCCTGGATTTACAATAACGACATCAACTCCCTCCTGACTTGCTCTCCATACTTCCATTTCAGCGCCAAACTTAGTAATAGAATACCCGCTATTATCAGCTTGTGAATTCCATTCACTTTCTTCTGTTAGCAAACTTCCATATGAGGCCGATCCAACAGAAGCAATAGAGCTAACAAAACAGATTTTATTAACTTTTGCATCAATAGATAGATTTACAATAATTGCTGTCCCATGTATATTTACTTTTCGCATTTCTCTATAATCTTTAGGATTAAAAGAAATAAAAGCGGCACAATGATATACTTTTTTAACTCCATAGAAAGCAGGAATCATGGAGGGAACATCGGTAATATCTGCTTTAAACCATTCTATTTTAGAGATTAACGAAGCATTTGCGCCATATAAAGAAAAAACTTCTGTTACTTTTTCAATTGTATTTTCTGAACGGTAAATTGCTCGCACATGCTCGTTCGTTTCTACTAATTGGTACAATAAATGAGCTCCAACAAACCCCGTAGCTCCAGTGACTAAAATCATACTACGAATTTAGTATATTTTCCTCGATAAACTTATATTTGTGGATTGATAAACTGAATACAATGAAGAATTTTATTGAAGAATTAACATGGAGAGGGATGTTGCATGATCACATGCCAACAACTGAAGAACACTTATTAGAAAAGATGCGTGGAGCCTACGTAGGTTTTGATCCTACTTCAGATTCTTTACATATCGGTAACTTAGTTCCCATCATGTTGTTAGCTCATTTTCAAAGATGTGGACACAAACCAATTGCTTTGGTTGGAGGTGCAACGGGTATGATTGGGGATCCTTCAGGAAAGTCTTCTGAACGTAACTTACTAGACGAAAAAACATTACGCTACAACCAGGAAGCTATTAAAGAGCAATTGAGTCACTTCCTAGATTTTACATCGAATACAGAAAATGCAGCAGTTCTAGTAAACAACTATGATTGGATGAAGAATTTTTCTTTTCTGGAATTTATCCGTGATGTGGGGAAACACATTACCGTAAATTATATGATGGCAAAAGATTCTGTTAAAAACAGAATTAGTTCTGAATCAAAAGATGGAATGTCATTTACAGAGTTTACCTATCAATTAGTTCAAGGATATGATTTCTTGCATTTATATCAGAAAAACAATGTTTCTATACAAATGGGGGGTTCTGATCAATGGGGGAATATTACTACAGGAACAGAGCTAATTAGAAGAATTGGCGGCGGGAAAGGATATGCAATTACCTGTCCATTGATCACAAAATCTGACGGCTCAAAATTTGGAAAATCAGAAGGAGGTAATGTTTGGCTTGACGCCAAAAGAACCTCTCCTTATAAATTTTACCAATATTGGCTAAATGCCTCTGATAAAGATGCTGAAAAGTATATTAAAATCTTCACATTCCTTGATAAAAAAGTGATAGATACTCTAATATCCGAGCATAACGAAGCTCCTCACATGCGATTATTACAAAAGAAAATTGGGGAGGAAGTTACGTTATTGGTGCATGGAAAGGATGCCTATGAAAATGCTATAAAAGCATCCAATATATTGTTCGGAAAATCGATGGCTTCTGACTTAAAAGCTTTAGATGAACAAACTTTCTTAGATGTTTTTGATGGTGTCCCTCAGGCCACAATTTCTATCAATGATATCGAAAATGGCCTAGACATGATTGGTGCCTTAGCTTCAAAAACTAATTTTTTAAATTCTAATGGAGATGCTAGAAGAGCATTGCAAGAAAATGCAATTTCTGTAAATAAAGAAAAAGTAGCAGCAGATTTTATCATTTCAAAAGCAGATTTAATTGCAAACAAGTATGTTTTGCTTCAACGAGGAAAAAAAACCTATTATTTATTAAATATTGAATAAGTTCATCAAAATAAAACCCCTTAAGTTGATCGTAAACGGCAAGTTGTTTTGGGTAAAAAAAATCAACAGTCTTTAATAAAATTTTTCAAAACAATAATTAACTTTGCGAAATTTTCTATGTGACTCATGTGCCCATCGGGAAAAATAATTAGTTTTGAATTTGTTTTTTCAGCTTCTTCTATCGATTTTTGAATATCCAAAACAGGATCTTTTCTTCCGGTGATTATCATTTTTTTGAAATCATTTTTAGCCAAGACATGGTTTCTGTTTGGTCGTAATTTCATTCCTTCTTGTCCAGCAATATACCCTTGAACAGATGTCTTTAGCGCTTCATCTAGTCCGTTCTTTATTTCATCTGCATAATTTACCCTACTTACTTCACTAAATAAATTTGTAAAGGACATTCTTACCATATTTGTGAAATTATTCTGAATCATCATATTGGCTCTTGTCCTCAATTGTTTGCGTTCCTGATCATCTTCATTAGAAGTCGCGTTTAACAAACACAACCCTTTTATTTTTTGTGGATTTCTCTCTGCAAATGCCAAAGCTACATATCCCCCTAGAGAATGACCAATCACTATACATTTTCGAATTCTCAACTGTTTTAATACCGCTTCTACAGTTTCAGAAAACAACTCCATAGAATGAAGGTAACCAAGACAATCTGATCTTCCATGCCCCAACAAATCAATGGTAACGATCCTATTTCTTTTTGATAGTTCCGAGGAAATTTCATTCCACATAGAAGCATTTTCTAAAAAACCATGAAGCAAAACTATTGTTGTCCCATTACTTGTAGCTGTATCTGTATAAAAAACTGCTGCCTTCTTATAATTTAAAACCATAGAAACAAAGATACTATTTGATTCGTTTTTAATAATCTTATACTCCTAAAGTATTTGCTCTATTTTAAAAAAAAATGGAGTAAAAAAATTGCTTCTAAAGATGGAACCTATTTTTTTTTACGCCTATAAGAATTAAATAAGTTATTTTTGCTTCCAACTTTAAAAGCGTTTTTTTGTTAAACTATTATTTACATCAGCATACTTCCTCAAAAAACTGGGTAACTTTCGTTCATGGTGCAGGAGGAAGCAGTTCTATTTGGTACAAACAAATACGTGACTTCAAAAAACACTTTAATGTATTAATTCTTGATTTACGGGGTCATGGAGAGAGTAAGCCAACATTAAAAGATTCATTCAATCCAAAATACACTTTTGATTCTATAACCAATGATATTATTGAAGTAATCGATCATTTACGAATAGAAAAATCTCATTTTATAGGAATTTCTCTGGGGACAATTCTCATTCGGAATTTAGCAGAAAAAAAACCAGCATTAGTGCAAAGCATGATCATGGGGGGAGCTATTATTAAATTAAACTTCCGCTCGCAAATTTTAATGAAAGTTGGAAATGTATTCAAATCTATAGTGCCTTATATGATGCTTTATAAACTTTTTGCATTCATTATCATGCCTAAGAAGAATCATAAAAAATCGAGATTGCTATTTGTTAATGAAGCTAAAAAATTGTACCAAAAAGAATTTATACGCTGGTTTAAATTAACGGCAGAAATAAATCCATTATTGCGTTTTTTTAGAGCAAAAGATATTAAAATTCCTACACTTTACTTAATGGGTGCCGAAGATCATTTGTTTTTACCATCCATAAAAAACATCGTTGCGAAACACCTTACATCTTCTCTTTTTGTCGTTGATAATTGTGGTCATGTGGTCAATGTAGAACAGCCAGAAATATTTAACAATCAAACAATTAAATTCATCAACTCTCTGGCATAAAAAAAAGCGAATATAAAACTCGCTTTTAGATCATTGCAAAAGATTACCCTAACATAATTTCTTCGATTTCGTCGGCTTCAATAGGAATATTACCCATTAAATTAAAAGGAGATCCACTTTTTTGAATCACTACATCGTCCTCTAAACGAATCCCAAAACCTTCTTTAGGAAGATAAATTCCGGGCTCTACAGTAAAGACATTATTTGCTTCCATTGGTTCATGCAATAGACCATAATCATGGGTATCTAGCCCAATATGATGAGAAGTTCCGTGCATAAAATATTTTTTATACGCAGGCCAATTTTTGTCTTCATTTTGAATATCGGCTTTATCTAACAACCCTAATTGAAGTAATTCTGAGGTCATTACCTTACCTACTTCTATATGATATTCTTTCCATAAAGTGCCTGGAAGTAGCATTTTTGTGGCTTCTTTTTTTACTTGATTCACCGCATTATAAACTGCTTTCTGTCTGTCTGAAAATTTACCAGAAACAGGAACTGTTCTCGTTAAATCACTTTTATAAGTCGCATATTCTGCGGCAACATCCAATAAGATTAAATCACCGGCTTTACATTGCTGATTATTCTCTATATAATGCAATACGTTCGCATTATTCCCTGAGGCAATAATTGGGGTATATGCAAATCCCTTCGAACGATTTCTAACAAATTCATGCAACAGTTCTGCTTCAATTTCATATTCCCAAACAGCTGGTTTTATGAATTTTAAAATTCTACGAAACCCTTTTTCTGTAATATTACAAGCCTGCTGCATTAATTCCAATTCTATGGGGTCTTTTACAGCTCGTAAACCTTGCAAAATAGGGTTGCTTTTTGCGACAGCATGTGCAGGGTATTTGGCTATTAACCATTTTGTAAAACGATCTTCGCGGGTTTCTGTTTCAACATTGGCCCTGTAGTGTTCATTTGTATTTATATAAAACGTATCGCAATAAGAAGTCATTTCAAACAAAATTTTTTCTAAATCTTGTAACCAATAAACTGTTTTAATCCCAGAAGTTTCAAAAGCCGTTTCTTTCGTCAGTTTTTCACCTTCCCAAACAGCTATATGATCATTCGTTTCTCTCACAAACAAAACCTCTCGTAGGTTTTCATTGGGGCAATCAGGAAACAATACCAGAACGCTTTCTTCTTGATTTACTCCACTTAGATACAAGATATCTGTATGCTGTTCAAAAGGAAGGGTACTATCTGCACTTATTGGATAAATATCATTAGAATTAAAAACTGCTAAACTATTTTTCCTCATTGCTGAAGCAAAATTTTTACGATTTTTAATAAATAACTGTGCGTTTATTTTATCATATTTCATACAGGTGTAATTAAGTTGAAATACAAAGGTAGTAATATTTCTATTGCTATTAAATCATGAAATTACTTTCGATTAAGGTCTTTTCTTGACCTTGAAATTTTCTAATAACGCTTCTTTTTAGCTGCGCCAGTTCTTCCTCTCCCAGCAACGGCATTGGGTGATTTATTCTCTTTAAAATGACGTTTACTTTTTGGCTTGTTCCCTTTCGGTGAATTTGAATTTCTGGAATTATTTTTCTTCCCAAAAGATCCTTTACTTTGAGAAGCTGCTCTTTTTGGAGGCGCTGTATCAGTTGGTTCAAACCCCGGTACAATCGTAGAGTTTAATTTTTCATTTAGTAATTTTTCTATTTCACTTTGATATTCACTTTCTTCACTACACACTAGAGAGATTGCTTCACCAGCTGCTCCAGCTCTTCCTGTCCTACCAATTCTATGTACATAATCTTCAGGTACATTTGGTAATTCAAAGTTGATAACATGAGGCAATAAAGGAATGTCTAAACCACGGGCTGCAATGTCTGTCGCTACTAAAATTTTGATAGAATTGTCTTTAAAGTTTTTGAGTGCCTTTGTTCTTGCTCCTTGACTTTTATTTCCATGAATTGCTGCTGCGGAAATCCCTGCTTGAATCAATTTTTTAGTCAGTTTATTGGCTCCATGTTTTGTGCGTGAGAATACAAGTACAGAATCTGTACTTCGTCCCTCTATAAGATGTATTAATAATTTTGGTTTATTGTTTTTACTAACAAAGTAGACACCTTGTTCAACTTTTTCTGCTGTCGCTTGTTGTGGTTTTATAGTTATCCTTTTAAAATTACCTAACATTTTTTGTGACAAGTCTACAATACTTTTGGGCATGGTAGCAGAAAAAAATAAGGATTGTCTTTTTAGAGGTAGTTTAGCAATAATTTTTTTAACATCATGAATAAAGCCCATGTCAAGCATTTGATCAGCTTCATCTAATACAACATATTTTAAGTCACTAAAAGAAATGTAACCTTGGTTCATTAAATCTAATAATCGTCCCGGAGTAGCAACTAAAATATCAACTCCTTGCTGGAGACTGGCGACTTGCTTAGATTGTTTTACACCACCAAAAATTACTGTATTTCGCAGGTTTGTAAATTGACTATAGGCCGTAAAACTTTCGGCAATTTGAATAGCAAGCTCCCTAGTGGGTGTTACTACAAGAGCTTTAATTTTTCGTTTTCCGCCGGTGTTGTTTTCTTTAAGTAAGTGGTTTAGAATCGGTATGCCAAAGGCAGCTGTTTTTCCAGTACCCGTTTGAGCAACACCTAATAAATCATGTCCATTTAATAGTATAGGAATAGCCTGTTCTTGAATGGGTGTAGGATTTGTGTACCCCTGTTTTTCTATGGCTTTCAGAATGGGATCTTCAAGTTTTAAATCTTCAAATATCATATATATGATTAGAATGTTAAAGTACGCTTATGTTTTTGAGCTCTTAATTTTGTATTGGGTCCAATAAAAAAAAACCACCATTTACAGTTTTTCAGAAGAGTTTTTTATTTTAATACATTGGCAATACGTCTTACAGCTTCTTGAATATTTTCAACCGAGGCAGCGTAAGAAATTCGAATACAAGCGTCATTTCCAAACGCATCACCTGTAACAGTTGCAACGTGTGCTTCTTCTAAAAGAAGCATAGAGAAATCAGAAGCATTCGAAATTGTTTTTCCTTGAATCGTTTTTCCAAAATAATAGGAAATATCAGGGAATACATAAAAGGCTCCTTGTGGCTGATTCATCTTAAAGCCATCTATACTGCTGAGAAGTTTTATGATCATTATACGACGTTTTGCAAATTCATCAATCATATACTGAATATTGCTGACCGGAGCTTCCAGAGCAGCAATCGTAGCTCGTTGTGCTATACAATTTGCTCCAGAGGTGATTTGCCCCTGCATTTTATTACAGGCTTTGGCGATCCAATCAGGGCCACCAATATACCCAATACGCCAACCAGTCATCGCAAAGGCTTTTGCAACACCGTTAACTGTTATAGTGCGATCGTATAATTCTGGAATTGCAGCTATACTAAAATGTGCAGTTCCGTAATTAATGTGTTCGTATATTTCATCTGAAAGAATGAAAATATCAGGATATTTTTCTAGTACTTTTCCTAAAGCACGGTATTCTGCCTCAGTATAAATAGTTCCACTGGGATTGTTTGGAGAGTTAAACATTACCAATTTAGTTTTAGGCGTTATAAATGCCTCTAACTGTTCTGGGGTAATTTTAAAGTCTGTTTTTATAGATGATGGGATGATAATAGATGTTGCTTCTGCTAAGGTTGCAATTGCTGAATAACTTACCCAATAAGGTGCAGGAAGAAGTACTTCATCTCCGGGATCTAAAAGCACCATACATATATTTGCGATTGATTGTTTTGCTCCTGTTGATACAACAATTTGTGAAGGTGAATAGTTTAGATTGTTATCGCGTTTAAATTTAGTGCAAATAGCCTCTTTTAAATCAGCATATCCATCTACAGGACTGTAAGAATTGTAGTTATCTTTTATCGCCTGTATAGCAGCATCTTTTATGAATTCAGGGGTATTAAAATCGGGTTCACCCAGACTTAATCCAATAATATCAATTCCTTTATTCTTTAATTCTCTGGCTTTTGCTGCCATGGCAAGCGTTTCGGAAACAGGCAAACTGTTTATCCGAGCTGATAGTTGGTCCATGATTATTCTTTAACTGGGCTGCATGCCCATTTGTTTTAAAAATCTAAAGTGCGAAAGTATAGCACTTCTGGTCGTTTTGTATTCGTTGTAGGGTAAATTAAATTCTTGTGCTGTTTTTTTTACAATTTCTGCGATTTTCGTGTAATGAACATGACTTATATGTGGAAAAATATGATGTTCAATTTGATGATTTAATCCCCCAGTAAACCAATTAACAAATCGATTTTTAGTAGAAAAATTTACAGTTGTTAAAAGTTGGTGTATCGCCCAAGTATTTTTCATCGTCCCTGAAGCTTCTGGCATTGGCATTTCAGCGTCTTCCATTATGTGAGCTAGTTGAAATACTAGGCTCAAAATAAGTCCAGCAGTATAATGCATAACCACAAATCCTATTAAAACAGACCACCAAGGAGCATTTATTAAAATCATAGGTATAATGATCCATACACTCCAATACATTACTTTAGTTATTAATAAGCCGACCCATTGAAGACTGGGGCGTTTGCTGTTAGCATAAGATAACTTTTTCTTCATATAGCGTTTCATTTGCTGTAAATCTGTAAAAATTGCCCAATTAATAGTTAGTAACCCATATAAAAAAAAGAAATATAAATGCTGAAATTTGTGATGCGGCATCCATTCAGCATTTTTTGAAAAACGTAAAACACGTCCAGCTTCTAGATCTTCATCATGTCCAAGAATATTAGTATAAGTATGATGTAAAAGATTATGCTGAATTTTCCAATTAAATACGTTTCCAGCTAAAAAATAGATACTACCTCCCATAATTTTATTAATCAAAGGATATCTTGAGAATGAACCATGATTACCATCATGCATTACGTTCATCCCGATGCCTGCCATTCCCACTCCCATTAAAATTGCAAGCAATAGTTTGTACCAGAGACTAATATTTAGTACGATTATTAATACATAAGGTGTAATAAAAAGAGAGAACATAACCGCTGTTTTGAGATAAAGTTTCCAGTTCCCGGTTTTATGCACTTTTTTTTCTTTGAAATATTTATTGACACGCTGGTTTAGTGTTTTGAAAAATTGTTTTGGGTCTTTTCGAGAAAATCGAAGGCTTTGTGTAGCTTGCATAAAAAATATTATTAAGTAAAAATAGTCGAAAAAACATTCTAATCAAAACATCACCTTGAATAAGCTAATAGAAATATTTCCCTCACTTTCAGCTTCTCAAATAGAAAAGTTTAAAAACTTACCTATTCTTTATGAAGATTGGAATTCTAAAATTAACGTGATCTCAAGAAAAGATATCAATTTTTTTTATGAACGGCATCTATTGCATTCTCTAGGAATTGCTAAAGTGCTACAATTTTTACCAAATGCTAAAATTTTGGATGTTGGAACTGGTGGTGGTTTTCCAGGAATTCCATTGGCTATTTTGTTTCCACAAACTCATTTTTTCCTTATCGACAGTATTGGAAAGAAGATAAAAGTAGTAGAGGAGGTTATAGCAGCTTTGGACTTGAAAAATATTTCAGTTTCAAAAATAAGAGCAGAAAATTTTAACCAAAAAGTTGATTTTGTGGTAAGTCGAGCTGTAACAAAAATGGATATTTTTGTTCCTTGGGTCAAAAAAAATATTCGTTCCACTCACAAGCACTGTATTAAAAACGGAATATTATATTTAAAAGGCGGAGATCTTACTCAAGAGCTTTTGAAATTTCCAAAAGCACAGCAGTTTGATTTAGCCCAACATTTTAACGATGATTTTTTTGAAATGAAAAAGGTGGTCTATGTTCCTTTATAAATTCCCTTTGAGATTACCTCTTCTTTATATGTCGTAGCGAGTATTTAATTTTATCCTAAAAACGGATATCGATAATCAGAAGCTGGCACAAAGGTTTCTTTAATTAATCTGGGGGATACCCATCGCATTAAATTTGCAGCAGACCCTGCTTTGTCATTAGTTCCAGAGCCCCTAGCACCACCAAAAGGTTGTTGGCCAACAACAGCTCCTGAAGGCTTGTCGTTAATATAGAAATTTCCAGCTGCGTTTTCTAATGCAGTTAAGGCTTCTTCTAATGCATATCGATCTTGAGAAAATACAGCACCCGTTAGAGCATATTCTGAAGTTTTATCAACTAAAGAAAGAGTTTCTGACCATTTTGAATCTGGATAGATATAAATTGTCACCAATGGACCAAACAGTTCTTTTTTCATAGTGTGATATTGTGGATCTGAGGTAATTACTACAGTAGGTTCAACAAAATATCCTTTACTATCGTCATAACCACCACCCGCAACAATTTCTGCTTCAGAATCAATTTTTACCTGTTCAATAGCATTTGCTAATCTTTCAAATGCACCATTATGAATTACAGCGGTTACAAAATTTTCAAAATTTTCTGGAGACCCCATTTTTATTGTTTTTAGGTCAGATTTCACATAGTCAATAATATCACTAGCAATTGATTTTGGTAAATAAACTCGAGAAGCTGCAGAGCATTTTTGACCTTGAAATTCAAAGGCACCTCTAATAATTCCGGTAGCAACTTCTTTAGGATTTGATGATGGGTGTGCGATAATAAAATCCTTTCCACCTGTTTCCCCGACAATTCTGGGGTAAGAGCGATAGTGACCGATATTGGCACCAATCTTACTCCAAATATTTCTAAACACCTCTGTAGACCCTGTATAGTGAATTCCCGCAAAATCTTCACTTTCTAAGATTGTATTAGTAATCATTTCTGGATCTCCAAACACCATGTTGATTACGCCATCTGGTAGTCCAGCTTCTTGGAATACTTTCATGAGAATATTGGCTGAAAAGACTTGGTGATCACTAGGTTTCCAAACCACAGTATTTCCCATCATTGCCGCACTTGCACAAAGGTTTCCGGCAATCGCTGTAAAATTAAAAGGACTCACTGCATACACAAATCCTTCTAAAGGTCGGTAACTTAAACGGTTCCAAACACCAGGTCCACTTTCGGGTTGATTTTCATAAATTTCCTCCATAAAGGCTACGTTGAATCTTAAAAAGTCAATGTATTCACAAGCAGCGTCAATTTCAGCTTGGTGAATAGTTTTCGATTGCGCAAGCATGGTTGAAGCGTTTATTTTTGCTCGATATGGGCCGGCAATAAGTTCTGCAGCTTTAAGAAAAATAGCAGCTCTAGATTCCCAGGGCATTTGACTCCAAGAAATACGAGCTTGAAGAGCTGCGTCAATGGCTTTATTGATATGTGCTTTATTTGCTTTATGATAGACCCCAAGTTTATGTTTGTGGTCATGTGGTGGCTGCATAGAAGCCGTCTCTTTTGTTGTAATATTTTGATTACCAATGCGCATAGGAATCTCTATGGTTTCATTGTACATTTTAGAGTAGGTGGCTAATACGGCCTCTTTTTCAGTACTTCCCGGTGAGTAAGTTAGAATGGATTCATTTGCTGGATGTGGTACCTTAAAAACGCTATTTGCCATGTTTTTTTTATAAAAGTATAGATTTAAGATTAAACGTCAACTACTAAAAAGTGGCTTAATTTAAAATGTAAGGAACACTTAACTTGAAGTTAGGAACATCAACACTGAATTTTTGAGCATTAGTAAAATTAATCATTGTGTATTTTCCAGACATTGATCCAACTGTTGAATTGATATGACATCCCGATTTATAAGAATAAATTTCCCCGGATTTTAAAATTGGTTTGACGCCCACAACACCATTGCCTTTCAAATAATTAGGTCGATTGGTAGATTCTAGTATTTTCCAATGACGTGAAACTAATTGAATGGTGTCTTTACCTAAATTTTCAATAGATATATAATTAGGCAAATGCATGCTGTTGAAAAGACTTTCTGGTAAAAGTTCCTTCAAATTTGACTTCAACAGAGATTTTAATTCCTTTTGTGACCTGATGTATCAATGGTTATTAAACTTATTGATTTAATAAAGTTATTAAAAGTGAAATAGCACTTTTCAAAAACTATTAATTTTGTAATTCAAAGGAATTTGCATTTCCAACCCCTATTAATGCGTCATATTGCATTCCTATATTTCTATAGTAGACCAATACTTGGTAATCATTTTCTGTAAGAGCATGTGAATCACTTATTGCATTTTTTTTAAGTTGATTACCTATTTTCATGACATATTTGTAATTGTAGAAACCTTGTTTTAAAAGAAGCAAGCCTTCATAGATTTCTAATGCAGGATTATAATACATTTTATTCTGTTCTTTTAATTCATAGCCATTAAAATTTCCATAAATAAAGATTTCTTCTTCTTTAAGGTTATAGTCTGAAGCTAAGCTGAAATATACATATCCGTAATCTGCTTCTGTATCAGAATTTCCAGGAACCATAATATTTCTTATTTCGTATTTTCCATTAATGTCAGGAGCATATGCATAGTCAGAATATAATCTAGGAATATCAATGTTTAAGTATGATTCGTATAGAGAAGCTCTATTGACGTAGCTAATGTTGGGGGTAGTTATACGAAGATCTTTTGTGTCAAAATAAAAATATTCATTTCCACCTTCAAATTGTGATGGAATACCGTAACGATATTTAATTGCTCTTCCATTAAAATATTGAGGTTTTAAATCAGTTATCATTCTGTCCCATTGTTGATTTTGAAGTAAGACCACATTAATATTTTCTTTAGGATTTCTAAAGCTAATATCGTTAGGAATTATTGTAAAATGAACGGATTGATGTGTTGAGAAACGATCCATATTTTGTGTTCGAAAGACTCCTGCTTGAATTGAAGCTTGGGGGTCATAAATACAAAAACGTCTGGAAAATATTAACTCATCATCACTAGAGTAGACCTCTAAAACATAATTTCCTGACACTTTAAATTGTATATCATTATTAGGGATTTCAAGTTGGTAGTGGGTATAGGTTTGTAAGGTGTTGAAGGAAGTGGTGTATTTATCAATTCTGAGATTATCAAAGCCTTCTAGAAATTCGTTTTTAAATAATGTTGATTTAGTCCAATCATGATTATAAAAACTAAACCTGTAGTAATAATCTGCTTCATCACCATTTAAATCATCAAATTTTAGTTCAAATTTTTCGCCCAATGCAACAATCGGAAACCCATCATTTTGTTGTAAACCAGAAAATTGTACTGTTTTAATATAGTCTTTAGCAGTATAATCTATTCCTTTTTGTGCATAACAAATAAATTGTGTTCCGATGGTAAGTAAAACAATGAAGAGATCTTTTGTGTTCATCAAAAGTAAAGGTATATCTTCATTGTTGCTTAACCAAATTGAGTCCTTCTAATTAAAAAGATTAAACGATTATTTAGAATCAATATAAATAATACTTTTTCCTATGGTTTTGCTTCAGAAAAAAGAGTGTTTATTAGTAAATTTGCATGATTTTTAGAATTAAATAATTTAATGAATATAAAAAAAGGTATTCGAACTCAAAGGGGAGCTAAACTGAATTTAAAAGGATCAGCGGAGAAAATAATTTCCAACAAAATTCCTTCCTCCACATACGCGCTAAACCCGGACGACTTTTTTGGGTTAATTCCAAAACTTTCAGTTAACGAAGGTGATATCGTTAAAGCAGGTGACCCTGTTTTTTTTAATAAGAAGGAACCAAGGATTAAGATAGTATCTCCAGTTTCAGGAACTATCAAATCAATCAATCGAGGAGCCAAAAGAAAGATTGAGCAAATTATTATTGAATCTGATGGTAATAACGAGATACGTTTACACAAAGTTGACCAATGGGAAACTCTTGGACGAAAAGAATTAATATCACTTTTGTTAGAAAGTGGAAGTTGGCCTTTTATAAAACAACGACCTTATGGGACCATCGCTAATCCTGACGACTTTCCCAATGCTATTTTTGTTTCTACGATCGACACAGCTCCTTTAGGTGCAGATTTTCAATATATTTTAGAAAAAAAGCATGATAACTTTAAAACAGGCTTAACGGTACTCAATTCATTAGTTGATCAAGCTGTATTTTTAGGAATTGATGCTGCTTTTTCAAAACCATTTGAAAATATTGAAAATGTCCAAAAATACACTGTTTCTGGTCCTCATCCAGCAGGAAATTTAAGTTTACATATTCAAGAATTAAGTCCAATTAATATGGGTGACAAAGTCTGGACCGTCAATGCAGAAGATGTTGCCAACATTGGAAATTTTGTATTAACAGGTGTTCAAGATCTTAAACGAACTATTGCTCTTGCGGGTAGTGCCGTAAAATATCCAAAATATTTCTCTGTAAACATAGGAATAGAACTCTCTCCAATGCTCTCAGAAGTTACTATTACTGAAGATCAAGTTCGCTGTATTAATGGTGATGTTCTTTCGGGAAGCACTTCTCACGAAAATGGGTATTTAGGGTATTATAATAATACTGTTTCTGTTATTCCTGAAGGAAACGATTATAGAATGTTTGGATGGCTACCTTTCAAAGACAATCATATTTTGAGCCTTTCAAACACTTCTTTTTCGAAACTTTTTAACAAAAAAGGTTTTTCGGTAGACACAAATTTAAATGGTGAAGAACGCGCAATTGTTGTTACTGGTGAGATGGAAAAAGTTTTCCCATTAGATTTATTCCCTATGCAGTTAATAAAAGCTTGTATGATTGAAGATATTGAAAAAATGGAGGCTTTAGGGATTTATGAAGTAGTCCCAGAAGATTTTGGTTTAATTGATTATGCAAATACCTCTAAGTTGGAGGCACAAGAAATCATTAAACAAGGAATAGAGTTAATGATTAATGAAGTAGGATAAATAGACACGTATGAATGCTTTAAGAAAACGTTTAGATGCCATTAAAAAACCTTTTGAAAAGGGACAGAAATTAGAAAAGTTTGCACCTGCAATTAATGCTTTCGATACTTTTTTATTTGTACCTAATCATACAACAAAAAAAGGAGCTCATATTCGAGATGCTGTTGACTTAAAACGCACAATGGTTACGGTAATTATAGCCTTAATGCCTGCCTTAATTTACGGAATTTATAATACGGGATATCAGTATTATTATCAAATGGAAACCCCATTTACTTTTATAGAAGCCTTTATTCATGGTTCTTGGAAAATTGTTCCTATGATTATTGTATCCTATGTAGTGGGTCTCTCTATAGAATTTGGTTTTGCAGTCTACAGAGGTCATGAAGTAAATGAAGGATATCTTGTAACAGGATTATTAATTCCTATGATTATGCCCGTTGACATTCCGCTTTGGATGGTTGCAATTTCTACTGCTTTTGCTGTTTTAATTGCAAAAGAAGCGTTTGGAGGAACCGGGATGAATATTTTAAACCCAGCATTAACCGCAAGAGCTTTCGCCTTTTTTGCTTATCCAACTTATATGTCTGGAAATAAAGTATGGGTTTCTGAAGCAAGTAATGTAGAGGCAATTTCAGGTGAAACAATTTTAGGAACACTAGCTGCTGGAGGGGATGTAAAATACTCCATGTTTGAAATGTTCCAAGGAGCTATTCCTGGCTCCATAGCAGAAACATCTACTCTTTGGGTAGCAGTAGGCGCTTTAATTCTAATAGTTACAGGCATAGGGAGCTGGCGAATTATTACTGGAGGAATTCTTGGGGCTGCTGTAATGGGCTTGTTGTTTAACCTATGGGGTGCAAATGCCCTAATGAGTTTTTCTTGGATGAATCATTTGATTGTTGGAGGGTTTGCTTTTGGAATTGTGTTTATGGCAACAGATCCTGTATCTGGAGCACAAACGAATAAAGGAAAATGGATATATGGTTTTCTAGTTGGAATTTTATGTATTATGATTCGCGTATTCAATCCTGCATATCCTGAAGGAGTAATGCTAGCGATCCTTTTAATGAATGTGTTTGCTCCAACCATTGATCACTATGTAGTGAATGGAAATATTAAAAAACGTAAAAAACGTTGGGCATTAGCTCAAGAACTTAAATCAGCATAACGATGAATAGAGATAGTAACGCTTATACCTTTTTATTTGCCACAGTGATGGTGCTTATAGTTGCATCTGCTCTTGCTTTTACAGCTACCGCATTAAAAGATTTACAAGCATCAAATGTCCGTAAAGAAAAAATGCAAAATATCCTGGCCACTATTGGTATAAAAACCGATCGCGAAATGGCAGAAACCTTATATAACAAATTTATAGTTGAAGAACTTTCTTTAGTAACAGGAGGAAGTGTAGATTCAGATACAGATGCGTTTGAATTAGAATTGAATAAGGAATTGAAAAAACCAGTTTCTGAACAGCGTTTTCCCTTATATGTAGCTAATGTCGAAGGTGTTAAATCTTATGTTGTTCCTTTGAGAGGAGCAGGATTATGGAATGCTATCTGGGGATACATTGCCTTAGAAGAAGACAAAAACACCATTAAAGGTGCTGTTTTTGATCATAAGGGAGAAACGGCTGGGTTAGGAGCAGAAATTACACAACAATGGTTTCAAAATAGCTTTGTAGGAGAAAAAATTTTTGATTCTAAAGGAAAATTAGTAGGTATAAATGTTTCGAAAACAAATAATGATCCAAAAGATCTTGATAAAGATGACCATGAGGTAGATGCTATTTCTGGTGCTACCATTACAGGTGATGGGGTAACAGAGATGATTACAGAGCGTTTACAACATTATATACCTTATCTTAATACAACAGCCATAACATTGGCTTTGAATTACAATTAAATGGAAGAAAAAACAGTTAATCCAGCAGAAGAAGCAACTATCCTCTTCGTGAACAAAGAGAAGGAACCTCTTTTTTCAAAAAAAAATCGAAAATTATTATCAGACCCTATGGACGATAATAACCCAATCACTGTTCAGGTTTTGGGAATTTGTTCTGCATTAGCCATCACAGTTCAATTAAAACCAGCTTTGGTAATGAGTGTTTCTGTAATGGTTGTAATGGCTGCCAGCAATGTTATCATTTCTTTACTTAGAAACCTTATTCCAAACCGGATACGTATTATTGTTCAACTTGTGGTTGTAGCCTCAATGGTAATTTTAGTTGATCAGGTGTTGCGAGCATATGCATATGATGTGAGTAAAGAACTTTCCATTTTTATTGGATTAATAATAACAAACTGTATTGTAATGGGACGTCTAGAAGCTTTTGCTTTAGGTCACGGTGTATGGAAATCCTTTTTAGATGGTATTGGAAATGCTGCAGGTTACGGTTTTATTCTAGTGATTGTAGCTTTTTTTAGAGAGTTGCTAGGTTCAGGAAAACTATTAGGCTTTCAAGTAGTACCAGATGCACTTTATCAAATGGGATATGAAGATAATGGATTGATGTTGCTATCTCCTATGGCACTTATTACAGTTGGGATTCTAATTTGGATTCAACGAGCACGTAACCGAAGTTTAATTGAAAAAAATTAAGAGAATCTCATGGAAGCATATTTAAATTTATTTATTAAAAGCATCTTCATAGAGAACATGATTTTTGCTTATTTTTTAGGAATGTGTTCTTATTTGGCAGTTTCAAAAACAGTAAAAACTGCAGTTGGACTTGGATTTGCTGTAATCTTTGTTCTTGCAATTACTGTTCCAATTAACTTTTTATTAGATACTTATTTATTGCGCCCAGGTGCACTATCTTGGTTAGGAGCTCAATACGCAGACTTAGACTTAAGCTTTTTAAGCTTTATAATGTTTATTGCTGTAATTGCCTCTATGGTCCAATTAGTAGAAATGATTGTTGAAAAATTCGCACCCGCTTTATATGGTGCACTAGGAATATTTTTGCCGCTAATTGCAGTAAACTGTGCAATTTTGGGCGGTTCTTTGTTTATGCAACAAAAGGATTTTTCTGGCGTAGCAGAGTCTGCAGTATATGGATTAGGTTCAGGAATAGGTTGGTTGTTGGCAATACTTGCCATTGCTGCTATTCGTGAAAAAATAACCTATTCTAATGTACCCGCCCCGCTTCGTGGATTAGGAATTACCTTCATAATTACAGGGTTGATGGCATTAGGTTTTATGAGTTTTATGGGAATTAAATTATAATTTAAGAATGGATTATTCAGTTGTTTTAGCGAGTGTTGTTGTTTTTTTAATTGTTACTTTTTTGTTAGTAGGAATGCTTTTAGGCGCCAAAGCAAAGTTATTGCCATCAGGTCCAGTATCCTTATTAATAAATGGTGGTAATACTGTAGAAGTTTCCTCAGGAAGTACCTTGCTAAGCACCCTAGGAAATAATAAGATATTTTTACCTTCCGCATGTGGAGGTGGAGGAACATGTATACAATGTAAATGTCAAGTGATTGAAGGAGGAGGAGAAATTCTTCCAACGGAAGCCCCTCACTTTTCCAGAAAAGAAGTGGCAGAAGGATGGCGTTTAGGATGTCAAGTTAAAGTTAAGCAAGACATGGTTATTCAAGTTCCGGAAGAGGTTTTTGGAATCAAAAAATATGAGGCTAATGTTCTTAGAAACTGGAATGTTGCTTCTTTTATTAAAGAATTTGTAATCGAAATTCCTGAGGAAATGGATTATAAAGCGGGGGGGTATATTCAAATTGAAATACCTCAATGTGAAGTTAAATATCAAGATATTGATATATCTGCTCATCCTGAAGAACATCCTGGAGAGCCCGATAAATTTAAATTAGAATGGGATAAATTTAATTTGTGGCCACTAACTATGAAAAATCCTGAAACAGTTGAGCGAGCTTATTCAATGGCTTCTTTTCCTGCTGAAGGAAAAGAAATTATGTTAAATGTTCGTATTGCTACTCCCCCTTTTGATCGTACAAAAAATGATTGGAGCGATATTAATCCTGGTGTAGCTTCTTCTTATATCTTTTCAAAAAAAGCAGGTGATAAGGTTACTATTTCAGGACCTTATGGCGAATTTTTTATTAATGAATCAGAATCTGAAATGTTATACGTAGGTGGGGGAGCAGGAATGGCCCCAATGCGTTCTCACTTGTATGAATTATTCAGAACATTACAAACAGGTCGTAAAGTTACTTTTTGGTATGGAGGTCGTTCAAAAAGAGAATTATTTTACACAGAACATTTTAGAGCTTTAGAAAAAGATTATCCAAATTTTAAATTTTACATCGCTTTATCTGAGCCAATGAAAGAAGACAATTGGAACGTAAAAGATGGTTTAGAAGGTGAAGGAGATGGTTTTACAGGTTTTGTTCACCAAGTAGTAATTGATAATTATTTAAATCATCATGATTCGCCTGAAGATATTGAAGTTTATTTTTGTGGGCCACCATTAATGAACCAGGCTATTGAACGTATGGCAGATGATTTTGGAGTTCCACCTGAGAATGTTCGTTTTGACGACTTTGGGGGATAAATTTAAAGAGGCTTTTTAAGCCTCTTTTTTATTTTGGTTATTGCTATGAAAATATTAAACTTACTTGATATTCATCAACTTGCTATGGGAGAAGTTGGTAAATATTTGGAGATTGAAGGATATGAATTTCTAGCGGTTAATTCACAAATCAAACGCTCTCCCCAGTTTGTTTGTGTAAAAGATAAAATTCTTTATTTTGTAATGGTTCAGGGTTGTTTATACCCTAATGCACCCAAAGAATATGATTTAATTAGGATGAATAAAGTTAAAAATCATGCAGAAAAAAATAAAGCTAGACTATTTTATGCAGGAGTTGGTTTTGCTCATGCCAATGATTACGAAAAACCTTTAACTAAAAATGATCCGTATGTGGTTAATTTCGATGGACTCCAAACAATTATTTAGTATTGTATTTTTAGGTTTATTTTTCAGCTGCCATCAGGAAAATCATCTTGTTTCAAAACGCATACAGGGCTTTGCGCTTGGAACAACCTATTCTATTTCATTTAATACAGAAAATTTAGAAGAAACTTTTGTAGAACACAAAGTAGATTCTCTTTTTGCAGTATTAAATCAATCTTTGTCAACTTATATTCCAACTTCTGATATTTCAAAAATTAACAAGGGAGATAGTTTGCTTGTTGTTGATGATCATTTTGTAGCAGTATATAACCAAGCAACTGAAGTTTACAATACTACTGATGGTTTTTTTGATCCAACTGTTGGCGCATTAGTTAATGCCTACGGTTTTGGTCCTGGCAAAAAGCTTAATACTGTATCTACTCAACAATTGGATAGTATTTTACAATTTACAGGATGGGATAAAACAAAGTTAAGTATTAATAATACCATACTTAAGAAACACCCAAAAGTATATTTTGATTTCAACGCTATAGCAAAAGGCTATGCAGTTGATGTCTTGGCTAAGTGTCTTAGACATCTTAAGGTTGCTTCTTTTTTAGTTGAAATTGGAGGCGAAATTGTTGCTCAAGGTAAAAGTTTAAAATCTAATTCATTTTGGAAAGTAGCCATTGATGATCCTCATCAAGGAGAAAACCGAACTTTTATTCAAGTAATTACACTAGAAAATAAGGCTTTAGCTACCTCAGGGAATTACAGAAAATTTTCTATAAACGAAACTACTGGAGAACGGTGGGTGCATTCAATAAACCCAAAAACAGGAAAAGCGATTCCGTCTAACATATTAAGTGTTTCCGTTTTAGCAGAAAATTGTATGAAAGCAGATGCTTTTGCTACAGCACTCATGGTAATGCCTTTACAGCAGGCTAAATTACTTATTGAAAAACAACCAAGTCTAGAGGCCTACTGGATTCTATCAGATTCATTGGGTAAAGTAAAAGAGGTTTTTTCATCCGGCTTTTTAAATGAGAATTAGTAGGCTTATAATTATTTTTTAATTGCCACAGGAATCCGTTCCTGTTTTGGAAGGGCAAAGTATTCTTTTTCATGATTACTTAAACTGTTCAAAAAATCAACTCCTTCAGCTTTAAAACCAACAGATTGAAGTCGAAAGTAGTAATCTTTCCCATACACCCTTAGATGATCATATTGTCCAAAAATACGGGTTCGTTCTTTTTTATCTATAATGGTGTCATCTTCAAAAGTGGTATCACGGTTTTCCTCCAAGGGTACTTGTGCAATTAAGGTACCGTCTTTTTTTAGAACTCTGTAAAGTTCACGCATGGCCTTAATATCATTTTGTATATGTTCCAACACATGATTACACAAAATCAAGTCATATTGATTGTCTTCAAAAGGTAAATCGCATAGGTCTGCCTTAATATCTGCAATAGGAGAGTGAAGATCTGTTGTGGTATAGTCCCATTTTTTCAGGTTCTTGAACTTTGTGTAAAATACTTGTTCGGGTGCTACGTGTAAAACCTTTAAGTTTTCTTTTAAAAAGGATGTTTCTCTTGAAAGGTAGAGCCACAAAAGTCGGTGCCTTTCTAAAGAAAGTGTTCCAGGGCATAATGCATTCTCACGATGTTTGTGATAACCATAGGGCAAAAACTTACGATAGGAACTTCCATCTATAGGATCTGTAAATCGTGTTCCTTTAAAGTAAAGTTTAATAAAAGGTCTAAACCAAATACTCAGTGAAATTAAAAGAGGCCTAGGAATAAAATTTAATAACCATTTCATATGATTAAAGGTTCTTTTCTAAAGGGTATTTCTTCATCACTTTTAATACCTAGAGCTTCATAAATGTATTGAAAAGTTGAGAGCAGTTCAGGTTTTCCATTAATTAAAGCAACATCATGTTCGAAATGAGCACTTGCTTTACCATCCGCAGTAAGAATGGTCCAACCATCTTTAAGTTGTTTTATTCTATGGGTACCTCCATTAATCATTGGTTCAATCGCCAAGACCATTCCTTCTTGAAATTTTTTACCTTGCCCCCTTTTTCCATAATTAGGAACTTCCGGGCCTTCATGCATTATTTTTCCTAGACCATGTCCAACTAATTCTCGGACTACACCATAACCTTCTTTTTCACAGTAATGTTGAATTGCATAGGCCATGTCTCCAATACGGTTTCCTTCACGAAACTTATCAATCCCTATATAGAGTGAAGCTTTAGTGACTTCCAATAATCTTTCAACTGTTGGATCAATCTCTCCAACTGCAAAGGTATAGGCATGGTCACCATAAAAGCCATTTTTTAAAGCTCCACAGTCAATGGATATAATATCTCCCTCTTTAAGGAGTTCTTTACTTGGAATTCCATGGACTACTTGTGAGTTTGGACTCATACAAAGAGTATTTGGAAAATTATATAGGCCTAAAAATCCTGGTTCTGCTTTATGGTCTCGAAGAAATGTTTCTGCAAGGCCGTCTAACTTAAGAGTACTGACACCAGGTTTAATTTCCGAGGCCAACATTCCTAATGTTTTAGATACTATCAAAGCGCTTTCACGCATTAATTCAATTTCCTCTATTGTTTTTAGTACGATTGCCGCCATATTAAAAATCTGCGTATGAGTCCTCGTAAGGTAATTTTTTCAAAATTTTTGAAAAATCTTCAACAAGACTTTCAATAGGAAATTCAACAATTCTATTGAGTTCATTTCCATCTTCAATAAAAATAAGGGAAGGGATATTTAGAATATCATATTCTTTTTCATAACCCAGAGGACTATCTTTATATTCAGAAATAGAATACATTTCAATCCGATCTTCTGATATTCCTAGAAGATCAAGCAGTTTAAACACGCCTCTTAATTCACGTTGAGCATCACCACACCAAGTACCCAAAAATAATTTAAATTCAAGGTTTTCTGCAAAAGGCAAATAGTTTGCTGACCATCCTTCAGGTATTTTAATGTTTTCATATTCAGGTTTAAACCAAGTTTGAAATTCGGGGAGATTCAGATTGGTACGATTTACATAGCCAATTAAAACAGTTTCTCCTTCTTCTCCAATAATACTTTCTACATTAAGTGGTTTTTGGAGTGTTTTTTTTGGTAAAGAATTTTTACAACTTATCAGAGCAAACAATAAAAAAGTAATCGAAGTTATAGTTCTCATTGTCGATTAATTAGAGACTTTTGTGTCATAGTCTTTGGTTGAGAAACATCTAACAAATCTAAAACAGTAGGTGCAATATCTCCTAAAATACCAGCACTTATTTTTTTCTTTTCAGCATCTACTAATATAATTGGAACAGGATTTGTTGTATGAGCAGTATTAGGACTTCCATCTTTATTGATCATAAAATCCGAATTACCATGATCAGCAATAATTATAGAAGCGTAATCATTCGCAATAGCAACTTTAATTAATCGTTCAACACAAGTATCTACA
>ENA-OQVM01000215-OQVM01000215.1-marine-metagenome-genome-assembly--contig:-NODE-215-length-95324-cov-4.889886_pt1 | contig 95324 bp, 94 predicted proteins | sample MGYA00237776_ERZ505498 | MGnify/ENA primary metagenome ERZ505498 (study PRJEB26159, sample SAMN06265151) | marine metagenome | isolation source: Helgoland LTER site | place: Germany:Helgoland, sampling... | reverse complement strand
TTCTGGGCGATGTTCATCGGTGCAAACCTGACATTCTTCCCACAGCACTTCTTGGGCCGTCAGGGCATGCCACGTCGCTACATCGACTACCCCGAGGCGTTCGCCTACTGGAACCAGTGGTCGTCCTGGGGCGCGTTCCTGAGCTTTGCATCGTTCCTGTTCTTCTTCGGGATCATTGCATACTCGCTTCTGCGCGGCGCGAAGGTCACGGAAAACAACCCGTGGAACGAATATGCAGACACGCTGGAATGGACACTGCCGTGCCCACCCCCAGAGCATACGTTCGAAATCCTGCCCAAGCAGGAGGAGTGGGACAAATCGCACCGTTACCCTGATAGTTTCGAAGAATGGGTAGATACCGATCATCCAAGGGATGGACAGTACAAACCTGAATAGCGACTCTATACAGATCAAATAGAAAAAGGCCCCGGCATCGTACGGGGCCTTTTTACATTCCCCGCCATCGCGCGCCCGAGCGGTAGCTATTGCTGTCGCACAATGCCCAAGGGTTTTCTGCGGCACCGAAATTCCGCTGAACAAATTTCCGGCCTAGCCGCGACAACCTGACGTTAGACACGGCAAACATCGCAGCTATATTCACGGTATGCCTTATCGCTGGACAACAGACCCCGACGCACCGACGCAGGAACTGCAACTGTGGCCGCACAACTCGCTGCCACAGACAGGCATGGCCGCCTTTGTGCTGGCCACCTTTACGCTGATCCTGATCCCAATGCTGCCGCTGTTGGGCAGTGTGGTGTTGTGGGGAGTGTTGCCATTTTTGATGTTGGCGGTTTGGGGCATTTTCTTTGCGCTGCGTCGCAACCGCCGCGCACGGCAGATCGTCGAGGTCCTGACGCTCAGCGATGATCAAGCGCATCTTGTGCGCACCAACCCAAAGGGCGACACCCAGGAATGGGATTGCAACCGCTATTGGACCCAAGTCATCAAATACGACCGCGAAGGGCCTGTGCCGCAATATGTCACCCTTAAGGGAATGGGGCGCGAAGTTGAAATCGGCGCGTTCCTAAGCGAGGAAGAGCGAGTCGCCCTTTACGATGATTTGATCCGGGCCATCAAAGGCACAGCACGATCACAGCATACATAAAAAAGGCGCAGCAATACTGCGCCTATCCATCTTTTCGTCTTAACCGTTTAGAAGACCAACCGGAAACCAAACCCTCGGTCAGCCGCACAACCGATCTTTGACCATTGGACCGACGGATCCGAAATCCATCTGACCGGTATATTTCGCCTTGAGCACGCCCATGACCTTGCCCATGTCCCGGATGCTGTCCGCGCCCACTTCGGCAATGGCGGCGTCTACGGCTTTGGCCGATGCAGTCTCATCGAGCTGCTGGGGCAGAAATTCTTCGATCACCTTGATCTCTGCCAATTCGCGTTCGGCCAGATCAAGACGCCCACCTTCTTCGTATGTGCGGGCACTTTCAACGCGTTGTTTGGACATTTTGCTAAGGATCGCAAGCACTTCGCTCTCGCCTACCCCGTCGTCCTGACCTGCAGCGCGGGCGTCAATATCCTTGTCCTTGATCGCAGCGTTGATGAGCCGCAACGTCGACAAACGCGCTGCATCCTTGTCTTTCATGGCCTGCTTGAGCGCGGCCGAAATCTTCGTGCGCAAATCCATATGTGATGTCCATCCCCATGGCCACGTGTTAAGCGCTCATACATAGGCGAAGACAGAATGTCTGGCAAGCCACTGCAAAACTCGTAAGCCATTGAATTTGCTGAAAACTACAAATTCGCGATCCGGCTTGACCCGACCCGGCCCAGACACTAGTTTCCGCCCAATTTGCCGCGCCTCGCCCGATTTGCCCCTTACTGCCAAAAGGTCCACCCATGAACATCACCGCCCCAAAGACGCCGACCGCCTGCCTTGCTCTGGCCGATGGCACATTGTTTTACGGGACCGGATTTGGGGCAACCGGACGGACGGTGGCCGAGTTGTGTTTTAACACCGCGATGACCGGCTATCAGGAAATCATGACCGATCCGTCCTATGCGGGCCAAGTCGTGACATTCACCTTTCCCCACATTGGCAATACTGGCGTCACACCCGAAGATGATGAAACGGGCGAACCTGTGGCCTCTGGCATGGTGGTCAAATGGATGCCGACGGATCCGTCAAACTGGCGCGCCGTCGAAGGTTTGTCGAGTTGGCTGGCGGCCCGTGGTCGTATCGCCATCGGTGGCGTGGACACACGGCGTTTGACCCGTGCGATACGGCAGGCTGGCGCGCCGCATGTGGCCTTGGCCCATGACCCGGATGGCAATTTCGATACAGACGCACTGGTTGCGGCCGCCCGTGGCTTTGCCGGACTTGAGGGCATGGATTTGGCCAAGGACGTGACCTGTGCCCAATCCTATCGCTGGAACGAAATGTTGTGGGCCTGGCCTCAGGGGTATGAACCCCAAACTGATCCCAAGTTCAAAGTTGTCGCCATCGATTATGGTGCCAAACGCAACATTCTGCGCTGCCTTGCTTCGGCGGGCTGTGACGTGACCGTACTGCCCGCCAGCGCCACGGCAGACGAGGTCATGGCGCACAATCCCGACGGCGTATTTCTATCCAACGGCCCCGGCGATCCGGCGGCCACAGGCGTCTATGCCGTGCCGATGATCCGCGATATTTTGGCCCGTGATCTGCCCGTCTTTGGCATTTGTCTGGGCCACCAGATGCTGGCCCTGGCTCTTGGTGCCAAGACCATCAAAATGAACCACGGTCACCACGGTGCCAACCACCCGGTCAAGGACCTTGAGACGGGTAAAGTAGAAATTACATCGATGAATCACGGCTTTGCTGTGGATGCGCAGACATTGCCAGATGGCGTGATGCAAACGCATACCTCGTTGTTTGACGGATCGAACTGCGGGATCAAGGTGATGGGCAAGCCAGTCTATTCAGTGCAGTACCACCCCGAAGCCAGCCCGGGACCACAGGACAGCTATTACCTGTTTGAACGGTTTGCTGCTGCGATGGCAGCGCGTAGCGCCTGATACCTCCCAGTTTCCTTAGGGGCTTAACCGTTCCTTAACCTGCCGCGCACAAAGGTGATCCGACCCAGAGGTTCGGACCCACCGACATGAGCGATCCCCTTTTGCGCCTATCCGCCCCGCGCCCCGTTGCGCGGCGCGCCCGTTCCGCGCTTCCGGTGGGCCGACAATTGGTCAGTGCCGGTTTGATCAGCACGACGACTTTGCTGCAAGCGCTGGCCACGCAGCGCCGGATTGATGCCCCCTTGGGTGAAATTCTGGTGGCCGAAGGGCATGTGGCGCGTGCCGATGTGATGACCGCGCTGGCCGTTCAACACGATACAGATCACATTGACATGAACGTCGATCGCCCGAACCCGGCAATGGCGCGCGCCCTGCCTGCTGCACTGTGCCAACAGTTCGGGGTGGTGCCGTGGCGCTGGATCGGTGCAACACTTTTGGTCGCAACCGCCCGGCCTGATCAGATGCAGGCATTGGCCGCAGCCCTGCCCGACGTGCCCCCCCGGATGTTACCTGTCATCGCGGATCGCGATCAGATCATTCAGCAAATTGGACTGCTTTATGGGCATGGTTTGGCGCATCGCGCTGTGACCCGCCTGCCTGCTGCACAAAGCTGTCGCACGTGGTCCCGCAGACCACGGCACCGCACCGTGCAAGCCGTTGGCATCATGACGGCCCTTTTGGCGCTCGCGGCAGTTTTTCCAGCATGGGCGGTCACTGTACTGATCGGCTGGGCCGTCCTGACACTGGCGATGACGACCACGCTCAAAGCGTTGGCACTGGCAGCACAAATCAGCCATCGGGTTCCAGCACGTGCCGAGCCATTGCGCCTGCTGCCATATGAACGATTGCCGCGCATTTCAGTCATGGTGCCGCTGTTCAAGGAACACCGCATTGCAGAGGCATTGGTGAGCCGCCTGTCGAAACTGACCTATCCCAAAGCACTCCTGGATGTTGTGCTGGTTCTGGAAAGCAGGGACGATGTGACACGCGCCACGCTTGCGCGCACCGATCTGCCCAGTTGGATGCGTGTGATCGAAGTACCGGATGACGGCACGATCACCACCAAGCCACGCGCGCTAAACTATGCCTTGGATTTTTGCGCAGGCGACATCATCGGCGTCTGGGACGCCGAGGACGCGCCCGAAGCGGATCAGTTGGAAAAAGTCGTCAGCCACTTTTCCCATGCGGGTCCGAATGTGGCCTGCCTGCAGGGGATTCTGGATTACTACAATCCGCGCCAGAACTGGCTGTCACGTTGTTTTACCATTGAGTATGCAAGCTGGTGGCGCTTGACCCTTCCTGGTGTTGCGCGCCTTGGGCTGGTTTTGCCCCTTGGGGGGACAACGCTGTTCTTTCGCCGCGCCAATCTTGATCGCTTGGGCGGATGGGACGCGCATAATGTCACCGAAGATGCCGATCTGGGCATTCGCCTGGCGCGGCACGGATACACCACCGAATTGATCCCAACCGCCACCTATGAAGAGGCGAACTGCCGCGCCTGGCCTTGGGTCAAGCAACGCTCGCGTTGGATCAAAGGGTTTTTGATCACCTATCTCGTTCATATGCGCGACCCCGCCGCCTTGCTGCGCGATTTAGGGTGGCGGCGGTTCTTTGGCGTTCAGGCGATGTTTCTAGCCACGGTATCCCAATTTGCCACACTACCGTTGTTGTGGAGCTTGTGGCTGCCTGCCTTTGGTTTGCCGCACCCGATTGAAACAACGCTGGGATCAGGTGTTTTGTGGCCGATGGCGTTCTTTTTTATCGGAGCCGAAGTGCTGAATATCGTCATCGGGATGCTGGCCGTATCGGGGCACCGGCACAGGCATTTGATCGCGTGGGTTCCGACGCTGATCCTGTATTTTCCGCTTGGGGCACTGGCCAGTTACAAGGCACTGTATGAGCTGGTCACAAACCCGTTCTATTGGGATAAAACGCAACACGGACACGATAAAACTAACGAAGCTGGGCGAAGTTAGCCTTCTTCTTGCCGTGCATTCGCATCCTGTTTCAGGCGGGTCATGAACGCCACGGAAATGTGGTCGCGCAGCGCCGCACCTGCCCCGGCTTCATCCTTGGCCTCGATCGCGGACACGATTTTGTCATGTTCGGATTGGGCGATCTCGGTCCGCCCCACGGCAGCCAGTGACGTCGTTGCCATCAACGCCATAGTACGGTGCACAAGATCCAGCTGCTGCACCAGATAGCGGTTGTGCGAGGCGAGGTGAATTTGCTTGTGAAATCGACGGTTGGCGCGCGACATGGCCGCCGGATCACCGATCAGCGCATTGTCGTCATCCACCATTTCGCGCAAAATTCGCACTTCTTCCGATGTGGCATGGCGCGCAGCAAGCGATGCGGCCAGCCCTTCGAGCTCGCGGCGGACGACATAGAGTTCCGACATCTGGTTATGATCCAGTGACGCGACAATCAGACTGCGCCCATCTCGCGCCAATAGCGACTGCGTCTCGAGCCGCTGCAACGCCTCGCGCACAGGTGTGCGCGACACGCCAAACCGATCCGCCAATTCGCTTTCCACCAACCGATCACCGGGCCGATAGGTGCCGATGTCGATCGCCTCAAGGATCATGGAATAGGCGTCGGTGCTGGATGGGCGCGCAGAGGGCATGCAATTACTCACAAGTCGTTGATATAGTTCACACTAGGGCGCAGTCCGCGTCGCACGCAACCCTATAGCTGTTGCGCGCGCGCCGGAACCACCCTAAGCATCGCACTATGCCAGCATCAGAATTTTCACATGTACGGTCGTGGGTCTTTGACCTCGACAACACACTGTATCACCCCTCCGCCCGCCTTTTTGATCAAATCGAAGTGCGGATGACAGCCTATGTGATGGAGGCGCTCGGCGTGGACAGGGCCGAGGCAAACCGGATGCGCGTTGACTATTGGCGCACCCATGGCACCACGCTTGCCGGGTTGATGCGCGAGCATGACCTGGATCCTGATCCTTATCTTGTTGCCGTCCATGACATATCGTTTGATGGATTGTCGCCTGACCCTGAACTGGCCGCGCGTATCCGCGCACTGCCGGGGCGGCGGATCGTTTATACCAACGGGTCAGCCCCCTATGCAGAACAGGTTCTGGCCGCGCGTGGTCTGTCCAATCTGTTTGACGCCATCTATGGCGTGGAGCATGCAGGATACCTGCCAAAGCCGGAAAAAAGCGCCTTTTATCAAATATTTGCGCGCGACAACCTGGATCCCAGCATCGGTGCCATGTTCGAGGACGAACCGCGCAATCTGGCCGCACCTCATGCCATGGGAATGAAAACAGTGCACGTCGCCCCCACCCCCGTTGCAGGCGATCATATCCACCATCACACTGACGATCTGTCCGATTTTCTGTCGCGCCTTATCGGGTAGGACAGGATGCCGCCTTGGCCTCTGCTCCGTCCAGATTAGATTGCATGTGAACGGAGGCGATTTATGACCGACATCACCCAGTGCGATATCCTGATTTCCGGCGGCGGCATTGCGGGCCTTACGGCCGCGGCGGCCTTTGGCACAGCAGGGTTCGATGTGATCTGCGTTGACCCCACCCCGCCCGTGACCGAACGCGAGGCAGATGGTGCCGACATGCGCACCACCGCCATGTTGCAACCCGCCCGTGATCTGCTGGAACAAGCCGGTCTGTGGGATGCGCTTGCGCCCCACGCGACTCCGCTCGACATCATGCGAATCGTGGATGCAGGTGGCACAGATGGTGGCGCGCGCGAAATCAAATCCTTCAAGGCGTCCGACGTGTCCGACCTGCCCTTTGGATGGAACCTGCCCAATTGGCGGTTGCGTCGTGAAATGGTGGCGCGCCTAGAGGCGTTGGACACTGTCGATTTTCGCCCCGGCGTCGGCACGCGCAGCTTGCTTGGACGCACCCGCGAGGCGCGTGTCGGGCTTAGCGATGGCAGCCGCGTTGCTGCCCGCTTGGTGATTGCCGCAGATGGGCGCGCATCGCCCATGCGGCAGGCGGCAGGCATCGGCGTCACCACCAAACGCTATGGGCAAAAGGCGCTGGCCTTTGCCGTCACGCACCCGATCCCGCACGAAAACGTGTCGACCGAAGTGCATCAGACGGGCGGGCCGTTCACGCTGGTGCCACTGCCCGATCACAACGGCATACCCTCATCCGCAGTTGTATGGATGGATGACGGGGCGGCCAGCATGGCGCGTATGACCGCAGATGTCGCTAATTTCGAGGCAGAGATGACAGCGCGCAGTTGCCATATGTTGGGGCCGCTCACGCTGGCATCGCGCCGCAGCATATGGCCGATCATCAGCCAGTATGCCGACCACCTGTCCGGCACCCGCCTCGTCCTGATCGCAGAGGCGGCGCATGTCGTCCCCCCTATCGGAGCGCAAGGCCTGAACATGAGCCTTGCTGACACGTCGACCTTGTTGGATTTGGCCCAAAAGCGCCCAGCGGGTCTGGGCGATGCAGAGATGCTGGACGCTTACCACAAGGCCCGATTTGGTGACATCCGCCTGAGGGTGCAGGGCATCGACCTGCTCAATCGCGCCAGTCAGGCCACATCGCTGTTTGCCCGCGATGCACGCGCATTTGGGTTGAACACCCTGCATCAGGTGACACCTGTGCGCAAAACGTTGATGGAGTTGGGATTGGGGACACGGCGCTTGCGCTAGGCAAACGCCGTGCCTGTCCTATAGAACCTGATCGACCACCCGGCCGAGGCGGGCAACCGTACCGTCCACATCATAGAGCTTGTCCAGACCAAACAGCCCGATCCGAAAGGTTCGGAAATCCGCAGGCTCGTCGCATTGCAGCGGCACACCGGCTGCAATCTGCATGCCTTGGGCAGCAAACCGTTTACCCGTCTGCACATCCGGGTCACTGGTATAGCTGACCACGACGCCCGGCGCGCCGAACCCATCAGCAGCCACCGAAGTTACGCCCTTGTCGGCCATCATTGCGCGCACAGCATCGCCCAGCGCCCACTGCGCTTCTTTCAGCTTGGCAAAGCCATAGTCCCGCGTTTCCAGCATTGTGTCGCGAAAATCGCGCAGCGCGTCCGTCGGCATCGTGGCGTGATAGGCATGGCCGCCGTTCTCATAGGCCTGCATGATCTGGTGCCATTTCTTGAGATCGATGGCAAAGCTGTCGGACGTCGTGCTTTCCAAACGTTCGACAGCACGCTCTGACAGCATCACAAGGCCTGCACAGGGTGACGCACTCCACCCTTTTTGCGGGGCAGAAATCAGCACATCAACGCCCAGACCGCGCATATCGACCCAAGCACAGCCCGATGCGATGCAGTCCAGAACCATCAGCGCGCCAACCTCATGGGCCGCTGCGGCCATTGCCGCGATATAGTCGTCCGGCAAGATGACGCCGGCGCTGGTTTCCACATGCGGTGCAAACACCACATCCGGTTTCTGCGTGCGAATGGTATCCACCACCTCGTCAATCGGGGCCGGGGCAAAAGGCGACGGGCTGGCGTTGCCAGTCTGACGGGCCTTCAGCACTGTGGTCGATGCAGTCAGGCCGCTAAGTTCGAAAATCTGGCTCCAACGATAGGAAAACCACCCGTTTCGCACCACCAGCACATCTGCGCCGCGACCAAACTGCCGGGCCACGGCCTCCATGCCAAACGTGCCCCCACCCGGTACGACAACGACGGCGTCAGCGGCATAGACCTCTTTCAACATGGAAGAGATGTCGTTCATCACCCCCTGAAACGCCGAACTCATATGGTTCAACGAACGATCGGTAAAAACAACCGAAAATTCTTCGAGCCCTTGCGGGTCGACGGTATCAAGCAATGCAGGCATGGGTTCTCTCCTCTTTCTCGTGCTGATATAGCGCCGTTCGTCGTTCGGCAAAGCCTATGTCGGTATACAATGACAACCAGACTACACCGTATGTTTCGCAAGCAAAGCGCAAGGTGCCGATAGGCGCACAGGCGGGCCCGATAGGATACGCTGCGCGCTATCCCAAGGGGCCGGGGCGACGTTCCTCGCTTAGCAGAACATTGGCCTCGACCTCACCTGCACCGGGCAAGGTCATGATGCGACGGCGCAAGACGCGCTCGAAATCCGGCAAATCGCGCGCGACAACACGCAGCCGATAATCATACAGACCAAGAACATGTTCGACCGTTTGCACTTCGGGAATCGCGCTTACCGCCCGTTCGAAATCCTCAAGGCTGACGCGGCCCTTGGTCGCCAGTTTGACACCCAGAAAAACAGTAACTCCAAACCCCAGTGCTTCGGCATCCAGAACCAGCCGTTGCGCCCCCACCACGCCTGCGTCGCGCAATCGTTTGATGCGACGCCACGCGGCAGGCTGTGACAGCCCGCAAGCACGCCCAATGGCCCCTGCCCCCTGCCCGGCATCCTCGGCCAACAGACGCAGAATGGTCAGATCAGTGTCATCGAGTGCGGTCATAGCGGCAGCGCCAAGTCGCTCTTGATCCGCGCGACGTGCATCAAGGCCTCAATGTCCGCGATATGTGGGAGGGTCAGAATACGGCTGCGATACAGATGCTGATAATGCGTCATATCCCGCGCAATCACAGACAACCGCACATCCACGCGCCCCAAGAACGTCTGAATTTCAATGACCTCGGGAACCCTGCGGGCCTCAAGTATAAAATTGTCAAATGCGTTGCCTTGAGTCTTGTCCAGAGTGATGCGCAAGGACACTTCGACCGCGTATCCCAAGACGGCCCAGTCGATCATCGCGACCACGCCCTTGACGACCCCGGCTTCGCGCAACTTGGCCTGACGGCGCGCCAATTGACCAACACTGACGCGCGCACGATCCGCCAGCTCCGCAGGGGCCAGCGACGGGTCTGCCTGCCATTGGCGCAATATGCGCCGATCCACATCATCTAACATGATTTAATCGTATATATTCAATTAGGCGCATGATCCATCCTTCATCTCGCAAAATAAACTCAAAATACAACGCTGACTGTATGGGAACACATCCGTATAACGCACTACAGAAATCAACCCCCGGAGGATCCGACATGCGCGTATACTATGACCGCGATTGCGACATTAACCTGATCAAAGACATGAACGTGGCCATTCTTGGCTACGGTTCCCAAGGCCACGCCCACGCGCTGAACCTGCGCGACTCTGGCGCCAAAAACGTCGTTGTAGCTCTCCGCGAAGGCTCGCCATCCATCGCCAAAGCCGAAGGCGAAGGCCTCAAGACCATGGGCATCGCCGAAGCCGCAGCTTGGGCCGACCTGATCATGTTCACCATGCCCGACGAACTGCAGGCCGAAACCTACAAGAAATACGTGCATGACAACATCCGCGAAGGTGCGGCGATCGCATTTGCCCACGGCCTGAACGTGCACTTCGGCCTGATCGAGCCCAAAGCAGGCATCGACGTCGTCATGATGGCCCCCAAAGGCCCCGGCCACACCGTGCGCGGTGAATATGTCAAAGGCGGCGGTGTGCCTTGCCTCGTCGCTGTGGATCACGACGCATCCGGCCGCGCGCTGGAAATCGGTCTGTCCTACTGTTCCGCCATCGGCGGCGGCCGTTCCGGCATTATTGAGACCAACTTCCGCGAAGAGTGTGAAACGGACCTGTTCGGCGAACAGGCCGTTCTGTGTGGCGGTCTTGTTGAACTGATCCGCATGGGTTTCGAAACTCTGGTCGAAGCCGGGTACGCACCCGAAATGGCCTATTTCGAATGCCTGCACGAAGTGAAGCTGATCGTGGACCTGATCTACGAAGGCGGCATCGCCAACATGAACTACTCGATCTCCAACACGGCAGAGTACGGCGAATACGTCTCTGGCCCCCGTGTGTTGCCTTACGACGAAACAAAGGCACGCATGAAAGGCATCCTGACCGACATCCAGACAGGCAAGTTCGTCCGCGACTTCATGGGTGAAAACCAAGTGGGTCAGCCGTTCTTCAAAGGCACACGCCGCATGAACGACGCCCACCAGATCGAAGAGACAGGCGAAAAACTGCGCGCCATGATGCCATGGATTTCTGCTGGCAAGATGGTCGACAAAGCCAAAAACTAAGGGGCAGCCACCCTTTTCATGATAAACGGGGCATCAGTTTGGTGCCCCGTTTTTTATTGATCCCGGCGCATCGGCTTACATTGTCTGCGCAGGTCGAAACGGCACGTTTTCAGCACATGATCATGGCCATGGACAACGCCTGCATTCTCCGCGATGACCGTGATCCAGAGATCGGCTCATATTGCAAAAAAGGGCGTTCCACATCCTGAGGGGTACTGTGGCGGTGCAGCAATCAGGATTGGCACACTGTGTGCCGCAACATCGCACGACCAACGTCACAGTGTGCTCAAGAACACACCAAATCATACCACTAAACAGTTCGCGCAAAGGACATATCACCACATGACATCAAACCCAACTATCACATGGGTCAGTTGGCTGATGGTGTCGACATTGGGCCTGACATGGGGCGCGACCTTTCTTGTGACCGAGGTCGCATTGGAAGGCATCACGCCGTTTTGGCTGGCAGCCTGTCGTGTTGTGTTTGCGGCCCTCGTTATGGTGCCCATTTGGCAGATGCGCGGCGGTGCGTTGTTTGCGGTGCCACCGTCCGGGGCCGACAAGGCGGCCGTATTCGCCATTGGCGGCTTTAGCACGGCGATCCCGTTCATGTTGCTGGCATGGGGACAGCAATACGTCACGGGTGGCTTTGCTGGTGTATCGATGGCGTCGGTTGCTCTGATCGTCTTACCCTTGGCGCATTTCCTTGTGCCCGGCGAACGGCTGACATGGCGTCGCTCGCTCGGGTTTTGCATCGGCTTTTTGGGGGTGTGTGTCCTGATCGGTGCCCAAGCCTTTGAAAGTTCTGGTGCGTCGCTCGAATCCGCTGGCCGTGTGGCCTGTGTCGCGGCGGCGTGCTGTTATGGGATCAGTTCGGTACTGATGCGCCGCCTGCCCGCTATCGATCCAATTGGTCTGTCGACCGTTTTGCTGGTCATTGCGGCCGCGATCACTGTGCCCATGGCCCTGATCAACGAAGGGCTGCCACCTTTGCCGGATACGCAAACTCTTGTTGTCATTGCCTTTCTTGGGCTGGTTCCAACGGCGGCGGCCAATATGTTGCGGGTCTTGGTGATACGCAGTGCGGGACCAGTATTCATGTCACTGACAAATTATCAGGTGCCGCTGTGGTCTGTGATAATGGGTGCACTGATCCTTGGCGAACCGCTGCCGCCCAGCCTTTTGGTGGCGATGATACTCATCCTGATCGGCGTTGGTCTTAGCCAATATGGCGCGCTGCGACGATTGTTCGCCGGACGCCAAGGCAGCGTTTAATCTGCCAGTGCCGCCTCTACCGCAGCGACGATATGGTTGACGCTTTGGTTCAAGATCCCTTCGTCTTCGCTTTCGGCCATAACCCGGATCAGGGATTCGGTCCCGGACTTTCGGATCAGCAGACGTCCGTTGCCCTGCAACTGGCCTTCGGCTTCGGCGATTGCAGTCTGGACTGACGCGATGTCCAACGGGGCCTGCCCCGCCGTATAGCGCACGTTTTTAAGCAATTGCGGCACAGGGTCAAAGACGTGCAACACTTCGCTGGCTGGTTTGCCCGTTTCGATCATCGCTGCAAGAAATTGCAACGCCGCCATCAGCCCATCACCGGTCGTGGCATAATCCGTCATCACGATGTGACCGGATTGTTCACCGCCCAGGTTGAACCCACCCCTGCGCATGCGTTCCACCACATAGCGGTCACCCACCGATGTTCGTTCAAGGCCGACGCCGTGCCCCTGCAGATACCGCTCCAACCCGAGGTTGGACATGACCGTCGCCACAAGAGCACCGCCCTTGAGCCGATCATCAGCGGCCCAGCGTGTGGCCATTAAGCCCATGAACTGATCGCCGTCGCCGACGCGCCCCTGTTCATCCAATAAAATGACGCGATCAGCGTCACCATCCAGACATATCCCCACATCAGCGCCGTGTGCGACAACCGCCTCAGCCGCCGTTTGCGGGTGCATCGACCCGCATTGGTTATTGATGTTATGCCCGTTTGGATCTGTTCCGATAGGGATCACAGTCGCGCCCAGTTCCCACAGCGCTTCGGGAGCCACGCGATAGGCGGCACCATTGGCGCAATCCACGACAACCTTGAGACCATCAAGACGCACCTGACGCGGGAAAGAGGATTTGACGCGTTCCACATACCGAAACCGCCCGTCATCAATCCGTTTTGCCCGGCCAATTTCACCGGCCCCCACGGGAGCGACGCCACCGGCAACCAGTGCCTCAATCTCGGCTTCGACCTCGTCGCTCAGCTTGAAACCATCGGGGCCAAAAAACTTGATCCCATTGTCTTCGGCTGGATTGTGGCTGGCGGATATCATCACCCCCAGATCTGCACGCATGGAACGCGTCAACAGACCGACCGCAGGTGTCGGCACAGGGCCCAGCAGCAGCACATTCATGCCGGTGCTCGTCAATCCAGCCGTCAGAGCATTTTCAAACATGTAGCCTGACAGGCGCGTGTCTTTGCCAATCACCACGCGGTGAACGCTATCGCCGTCGCAGCGGAAATATCGCCCCACAGCCGCGCCAATGCGCAGCGCCATTTCGGCGGTCATGGGTGACAGATTGGCCGTGCCACGCACGCCGTCGGTACCAAATAGTTTTGTCATCTCAACCTAGTGCCACAGAGGCGCGCCAGAGTGCAATGGCCTGCGCATGTGCACCAACATCATGGGCACGAATGACGCTGACACCTTGGGCTATGGCGGCAAGGGCCACGGCAATGGAACCGGGCATACGGTCTGTCGCCTCTGGGGCATTGCCAATCATCCCGATGAACCGTTTACGCGAGGCCCCCAGCAGGATCTGCACGCCCAAACTGTGAAACAGGCTGATCCGACTGAGAATGGCAAGGTTGTGCGCCTGCGTTTTACCAAACCCGATACCGGGATCTGCGGTGATCTGATCGCGCGGAATACCCAGTGCCACAAGTGCGTCAATCCGGGTCGCAAGTGCGTCGTAAACGTCCAGCAACACATCGTCATAGGTCGGGTTTTGCTGCATTGTCTGCGGCTCTCCCTGCGCGTGCATCACGCATACAGGCACGCCGCGGGCAGCACAGAGCGGCGCAAGAGCGGCATCAAAGGTGAAACCAGACACATCGTTGACCAGCGTCGCCCCCGCATCAAGGGCTGCAGCCGCCACAGCCGCTTTTCGGGTATCAACCGAAATGGGCGTGGTGACACCCGCATCTCGCAGGGCCATGATCACGGGCGCTGTCCGCGCGATCTCAGTCTCATTCGGGACAAGTTTGGCACCGGGGCGCGTCGATTCCCCGCCGATGTCCAGAATGTCAGCCCCCTCAGCGATCAACGCCAGCCCTTGGGCAACGGCGCGATCAAGACTGTCATAGGTGCCACCATCCGAAAAACTGTCCGGCGTTGTGTTCAATATCCCCATGACCTGCGGCGCGTCACCGGGACCAATAAGCTGCGCTCGCTCGCTCAACGTCAACTCATTGGCGGAGATCACATGGGGGGCCGCGCTGCGCGACAGCACCTCGACATGGGTAAACCAGCACCAGCCCATCTGCACCGCACCGGGCACGTGCGCCGGGCCCACCTGCATCAGCGGTCGAACATAGCGCATCGGCTATATCTGTGCTTGTGTTGCTGGCATACTCCGCAACGCGACTGGCGCATCTTGGGGTCCGTCATCCCCGATCACCAGCATTTCCTGCGCATCAAACGTAGCTGCAAACCAAGACGCGAGTGCGACTGCGTCCGCGCCCTTGGCCGATGGACCATCAACGGCGTCCAATACAATCTTGGACGGGGCCCAGACACACATCTGCCCGTTGCGCATGGCCCAATCCAGCTCTGTACGGGTTTGCACCACTTTGCAGCGTGAATCCCGCGCGGCAAGAACCCAAGCGTTCTGTTCAATTGCCAAAAGGTCGATACGACGCTGCGCAAGAGGGTGACTGGCGACAGGGGCCGCAGCGTCCGCCGGGCCGACGCAGAAAATCACGGGGCGGCCCATCGCCGACAACTGATCAATCCACGTCGCCAGGTGCGCGGCGGCGATGGCTACGTTTGATAGGTACACAAGTTCAGGGTGCAATGCATCATCTTCTGTGGCCTGATTGTCCACAGGTTGCACGGCATCCCGGCTGCGAACAATTTCGACCCCCAAGGCACCAGGGCCGCGATCCAGCTTTTCGATACGGACAAACACGCGCATGGCCTGCGGTTCCAGCAGAATACGATCTGCGACCCGTTCCGCCAGCGTCTCGAGCAGGTTCAAACGCTCGTCAGACAACTCGTGGGCAATCGCCTCTGTGACCTTGTCATAGCTCAGGATGCGATCGACATCGTCGTCTATCGGGCCGGTCAGGGGGCGCACTTCGACCACGACATTGCAGCATATGCGCTGGGTCACACCGCGTTCGGCCTGAAACGCGCCGATTTCGACGTCCACGATATGATCCCGCACGGAAATACGATCCAACGGAGCGTTGTCCGCAGTCGCCTCAGACCGTTCAGAGGGATGCGAAAAAGCGAGACGTATTTCAGAGGCCATAACGGGGTGCCTTTTGTAACAAGGGTCAACGCCGCCGTTCTAACGCTCACCGGCGCGCCACAACAGGGGCAAAGACGCCGCCCCCGTGTTCGAAAACGTCAGATCGCCTTAGTTATTGGCCGTGCGGTACGTGTGGCGGTAAAACACGTGCACACCGATGGCCGCCGTCTTGTTGTAGACGCGTGACCAACGCGGGTTCACAGCCGTTGTGTGATAGTGGGTCGCGCCACTGGTCAAGGCAGGCGCACGGCCGTCCATCACTGCGCGGGCCACTTTTCCGACGTTTTCATAGGCCTCAGGTTCGTTGATCGTTTCGGGCGAACCGTCACAGGTGAATGTGAACTGACACTGATACTTGCGCCCCGTTCCCTGATTGATCACAGCGCACAGATTGTCTGGAAAGCGCGAGCTTTTCACCCGGTTCATAATCACCTCGGCCACAGCAAACTGGCCTTTTAGCGTTTCGCCGCGCGCCTCAAAATACAGTGCCTCTGTCAGGCATGCCCAATTGGCGTTTCCAGTGGGCGTGGGCTGGGTATCCAACCAGCTGCGGGAAAACGATACATCGGCCTCCGTTTCCGGGGCCGTCAGAAATCCAGTGAACCGAGACGTTGGAATTGCGTTCAATCCCCGCAGTTCTGCCTTGCGCACCGCGCTGTTTGCGTCTGTATTGGACGCCTCAGCTGTGACACTTGTTGCCATCGCAATAACAGCGACACACGCAAATACAGACTTTAGAACGAAACGCATAAATTTCTCCGGCCTCTTTCGAATACCGGGGCCTCTAGACAGAAAAGTATGGATCGTCCAGCTTTGCGGGGTCGCATCGGCATGTTTCCGCTATACGTCACAGTATAGACGGAGAGGTAATCGCGCAGATTAAAGCCTCAAAATATTGTTATTGCTTCGTAATTTTTGTCTCGATGGCGATTTGCGCCGCTGCCAACCGTGCAACAGGGACACGGAAAGGCGAACAGGACACATAGTCGAACCCGGCAGCGCGGCAGAACGCGATTGATTCGGGGTTGCCCCCGTGTTCGCCGCAGATCGACAATGTAATGTCCGGGCGCGCCGCGCGCCCTCGTTCTGAACCGAGTTTCAGCAACTCGCCAACACCGTCGATATCGAGACTGTGAAACGGGTCCTCGACGAACACCTCTTGGCGGACATAATCAGACATAAACCGCCCGGCGTCATCTCGGCTAAGCCCATAGGTCATTTGGGTCAGATCGTTTGTGCCAAAGCTGAGAAAACTACAATGTTGCGCAATATCACCGGCACGCAAGGCAGCACGGGGCGTTTCAACCATCACACCAAGGCGATAGGTGAACGCCGCACCTTTGTCCGCCGCAACCGCAGCGGCGACGGCATCGACATTGGCGCGCACAAGTTCAACTTCACGCTTTGCACTCACCAGCGGGATCATGATCTCGGGCACGACCGGATCACCATCCCGGCTGGCCTCGATTGTGGCCTCAAAAATGGCGCGGGCGTGCATTTCGTAGATTTCGGGAACAGTCACCCCCAATCGCACGCCGCGCAAACCCAGCATGGGATTGTATTCCATCATGGATTCGATCCGGCGTGTCACATCCGATAAAGGCAGGTTCAGCGCATCCGCCAATTCGCGCTGGCCGCTGCGGTCGGTGGGCAGGAATTCGTGCAAGGGCGGATCAAACAGTCGGATGCAAACCGGCTGGCCCTGCATGATGTTGAACAGCTGTATGAAATCGGCGCGCTGCATCGGCAACAGGCGTTCCAGAACCGCCCGTCGATCAGCGCTGGTTTCAGCAAAGATCATCTCGCGCATCACTGTCAGCCGACCTTCGTCGAAAAACATATGTTCGGTGCGGCACAGCCCGATGCCTTGGGCGTTGAAATTGCGCGCTGTCTGGGCATCAGCAGGCGTGTCGGCATTGGCGCGAATGTCGATGTCGCGTTCGACATCGGCCCAGTCCATCAGATCGTGGAACGCATCATCGAGCGCGGGTTCCAGCATCTCGGGCGCACCCAACAGGATAGTGCCGTTGGTGCCGTCCACCGTCACAACATCGCCTGCGGACACGATACGCCCGTCTTTGGTCACCAACTGTCCCTTGAGGGTTTGAAACCGCATGTCCCCCACACCCACCACACAAGGCAGGCCGATGCCGCGCCCAATGACGGCGGCGTGGCTGGTGATGCCGCCGCGTTCAGTAATGATGGCCTTGGCAGCGTGCATGCCGCGAATATCCTCGGGCGAGGTTTCGCGGCGCACAAGAATGCAATCTTCGTTTCGGGCGGCACTGGCTTGTGCCTCGTTGGCGGAAAAGACGAGTTTCCCGGTCGCGGCACCCGGACTGGCAGCAATGCCGGTCCCCAGCAAATCGCGCTTGGCATGGCGATCGATCTGGCGGTGCAGCAATTCATTCAAGGTGCGCGGTTCGACCCGCATCAGCGCCTCTTGATGGGGAATAATGCCATCGCGGGCCAATTGGACCGCAATGCGCACGCTGGCGCGGGACGAACGCGTAACGCGCACCCCGTCCAAAATACGCAACTGGCCATTTTCGATGGCGAACTCGACCTGCATCTCTTCGCGCAGCTGTGTGCGCATCAGCGTGGCATGGGCAACCAGCTGTGCGAAACAATCCGGCACCATTTCCTCAAGCGACGGGCCCCGGCTGTCGCGCGAGATGAACAGGCTATCTGCGTCATTGCGCAGGGCATCGCGCCCCTGTGACTGGCGCAAATAGCGCCCGGTGATTTGCGGCATACCCGTTTTAGAGGACACGAGTTGCAGCACACCAGAGCCGCTTTCGCCCTGCCCGACACCAAAGGCCATTTGCTGGATCACAAGACCAAGCCCGGCATCCAGCGGCGCGCCCTTGGCTTGGCGCAGCAAGCGGGCTGAGGTCCCTTCCCATGCGCGGGCCATGGATTTGAGCACGCCCGCCAATTGTTCGCGCCTTGCGGGAGGGAACGAGGTTTCGGTTTCGCCCGCATAAGCCCTGAGAACTTCGGCGAGCGCCGCGGGGCCCTCGCCGTTGATGTTGTCAAACATATCCGGGTCGAGCCGGTCAACGTGAATTGCATAGCTCTGAACAAATCGGGTGAACAACGCCGCAGCCGCGTCCGGGCCCAACGTTCCGCACAGCACCTCATAACGCGCATCATTCATTCCGATGTTGAGGATCGCGGACGGCCCGCCCCAATCGGGATCTTCGGAGGATGGGCGCACACACAACAGCGCATCCTTGGGGAACTGTTCCACGATGGCGTCAATATCGGGCAAATGGCCACTTGCGATGCGGTGCACCGCATCAAACGACAGCGCCACGGTGGTCGGCACCGGCAGGTTTAGCCGCGCCAGCCGTTGCAGGCATTTTGCCCTCCCGCCATGGGTCTGCGTGGTGATCGGGGCCACGGCTGTGACGAGGGTTGTGTTCGGGTTATTCTGCACTGCGGCGTTCCTCTCGTCGCGGAGCATAGAGTGTAAACTTTACGTGACAAGAGGATTGGTGATGGATGCGCCTGCGGCGGGCGGCGGAGGGGGCCAGCCCCCCAGCGCATCCGCGCCTCCCCCAGGAGTTTATCTGGCGAGATGAAGGATCATCCGTCAATTTTCGTGAGGTCTGCGACAGACAGACACAGGGATCGGATGCGGCTGAGCAGGTTGAGGCGGTTGCGCCGTACCATTTGGTTTTCGGCATTGATTTGTGTGGCCTCAAAGAAGGCATCGATGGGCGTGCGCAGGGCTGCCATGGCGGACATGGCCGTTGTGAAGTCTTGGGTGTTCATCGCCGGGGTGATTTTCGCCTCGGCTTGATCGAGGGCCGCGAAGAGCGCGTGTTCTTCATCGGTCTCGGCGAATTTGGGATCGGCACCATAGGAATATTCGACGCCATCCGCCTCTTCGGCCTGAGTCAGGATGTTGTTGGCCCGTTTGAAGCCCTGGATGAGGTTTTTGCCATCGTCGGTGGAGAGGGTTTCTGAGAGCGCGCGGGTGCGGTCGACTACAAACTTGAGATCGTTATTACCCGTTTTCATAGCAAGTATAGCGTCCACAATATCGTGCCTGATGCCCCTGTCTCGTAAGAGCACCTTTAGCCGATCATGTGCAAACGCGAGGAGGTCGAAGGGCTTCTCTTCGTCGAAGCCTTGAAACTGCCTCATGTGTTCGCGCACCACACCCAGCAAGTCCATGCTGGTGTCGTTTTCCAGAATTAGTCGAATGACCCCTAGCGCCGCCCTGCGCAGCGCAAACGGGTCCTTGCTCCCTGTCGGCTTCTCATCAATCGCCCAGAACCCGGTCAGCATATCCAGCTTGTCCGCCAGTGCCACAGCCACGGACACAGGCGATGTAGGTACGTCATCGGACGGTCCAAGGGGCGAATAGTGGTCTTCGCACGCCTCTGGCACGCCGTCGTCATGGCCTGCGGCGGCGGCATAGTAGCGCCCCATCAGCCCCTGCAATTCAGGGAATTCATAGACCATTTCAGAGGCCAAATCGGCCTTGGCAATGCGTGCCGCTTCTGCCGCCAGATCGGGTTTGGCACCGACCAGGGGCGCAAGTTCGCGCGCAAGGGCTTCGATCCGTTTTACGCGTTCGGCCTGACTGCCCAGCTTGTTGTGGAAGGTCACGTCGGCCAATGGTTTTGCCATGCCTTCAAGCCCGATCTGTCCGATCGTGCGCAAATCGTTTTCCCAAAAGAACTTGGCATCCGCCAGACGTGCGCTCAGCACCTTTTCATTTCCGGCAAGGATGGTCGCACCTTGGTCGGCCGTTTCGCGGTTGGCCACTGTCACGAACCGTTCGATCCGGCCCGTCTTGGGGTTGCGCACACTAAAGAACTTTTGGTGTTCTTTCATCGAGGTTTGCAGAACTTCGGGCGGCAGATCCAAGAAATCACTGCCGATCTTGCCCATCAACACCACAGGCCATTCCACCAGCCCGGCGACTTCGGCCAACAGGCCCGCGTCTTCGACCACTTCAAGACCACTTGCAAAGGCCCTGTTCGTTGCATCGTGCCAGATCGCATCGGCGCGTTCGGTCGCGTCCAGCACCACAAAGGCACGTTTCACCTTGGTGCTGTAATCCTCAAAGGAGGTGACGGAAAACGGTTCGGGGGCCAAAAAGCGATGCCCGCGCGTGGTGTCACCCGAAATGATCCCGTCCACGTCCATGGGCACAACCTCGTACCCCGCCTCGTCCGTCAGGATGCACAGGATGGAGTGCAACGGGCGCACCCATTTCAGTGCACCGGTGCCCCAGCGCATGGATTTGGGCCAGGGGAAATTGCGGATCGTGCTTTCCAGCACCTCGCCGATGATGTCGGCGGCGGGCCGGCCCGGCTTTTCGATCACGGCAAACAGAACTGCACCCTTGGGCGTGTCACGTTTCACGACCTGATCGCGGGTCAGGCCCGCACCGCGCAGGAACCCTTTGATTGCTTTTTCGGGTGCGTCGGCCTTGGGGCCTTTGCGTTCTTCGCGGATGGTGGGGGAATTTGCCAGCAACCCATCCACAGTCAGGGTCAGACGGCGAGGCGTCGAAAAGGCAGCGGCTGAGGCATAGGTCAACCCCGCCTCGACCAGACCGTTTGTCACCAGCTTTTGCAGGTCTTGGGCAGCGCGCGTTTGCATCCGCGCCGGGATTTCTTCGGAGAAGAGTTCGATCAGAAGGTCAGGCATTAATTCGCATCCCGTCTCGGGCATTCTTCGCCCACAATTGTCCCGTCATAGGCTTTTTCGCCGCAGTCGTTGAGTTCGTGCCAGACATAACCGCGCCCGTCCTCGGTGATGGCCACGATCCGGTCCACGCCAAAGTCGACGTTCTTTTGGCCGAGAAACGGCAGGGCCGTACCTGCATCCAGTTCGGCGGCGATGGCGTCGGCGTCAAAACAGTCAAACCAGTGCGGCGCGTTGCGCGGCGTTGCATCCTCTAGCCCGACGTAGGTTTCGCTGAGCAGGGCAAGCGACATTTCGGTGGTAAAACAGGCGCGATAGCGGATGGGCGAGCTTTCGGCATCAATCGCTTCGAAATTGTCGATGCGGATGGGTTCGGGCGTGTTGGACACGACAGATACCAGATCAACCTGCGCGACCTCGACGGTTTCGTAAAACCCATAGACCTGCAAGTAATAGAGCCCAGCACCGCCCAGAAATGAAGACGCCAAAATGCTGATCACAATGATTTTCCCGTTCATTCCGCAGCCTCGGGCACCCAGCCGCCTGCGCGCGTCTGAACGAACGCATCCGCGCACTGCTTGGCAAGGGTGCGCACGCGTCCGATATAGGCTTGGCGTTCGGTGACCGAGATCACGCCGCGTGCATCAAGCAGGTTAAAGATATGGGACGCCTTTATACATTGGTCATAGGCCGGGTGCGCCATGATGATACGCTTGCCGGTCTTTGGATCCACGTGTTCTGCCGCCAGCGTCTTGGCGCATTCGGCCTCGGCCTCTTCGAAATGACGCAACAACACTTCGGTGCTGGCGGTGTCGAAATTCCAGCGCGCGTATTCTTCTTCGGTCTGTTTGAAAATGTCGCCATAGGTCAGCGGGATCGGCGTTTGCGGATCGTTGAACGGCATGTCCATCACGTGATCGACGCCGAGGATATACATCGCAAGCCGTTCGAGCCCATAGGTCAGCTCGCCCGAAACGGGGTGGCAGTCGTGCCCGCCGACCTGCTGAAAATAGGTGAATTGCGACACTTCCATGCCGTCACACCAGACTTCCCAGCCTAACCCCCACGCACCAAGCGTCGGGCTTTCCCAATCGTCTTCGACGAAACGGATGTCGTGCAGCGTCATGTCCACACCGATCGCCTGCAGCGAACCGAGGTACAGTTCTTGCAGGTCCGGTGGGCTGGGTTTGATCAGCACCTGATATTGATAATAGTGTTGCAACCGGTTTGGGTTTTCCCCGTACCGCCCATCGGTGGGTCGCCGCGAGGGCTGCACATAGGCCGCCGCCCAAGGCTGCGTGCCAAGGGATCGCAGTGTGGTCGCGGGGTGGAACGTCCCTGCCCCGACTTCCATGTCATAGGGTTGCAGAATCGCGCAGCCTTTGGACGCCCAATAGGTTTGCAATCTCAGGATGATCTCCTGAAACGAACGGGGTGTCGTCGGGGTGTCTGACATGGCGTATCGCCCTTTGATGGATGCGCGCCTTTCCTACGGCCCGGCCCTGATGAGGTCAATTGCGCGCGAGGTCTTCTTTTGGGGGTATTCCCCCATTTTCATTGCAGCGAATTCCTGCTTAATCTTGGCGCGGACAAAACGGCGTAAAGACCATCAAAGGGGATATCGGGTGATTTTCAGACGGATAGCGTTTGCGTGGGCAATGATCCTTGTGTGCTGTGGCACGGCCATGGCGCAGGACCAGGTCGTTTGGGTGCAGGTCGAAGCGCATCCAAACCTTGCGTCCGCGACGGAACGTGCGCAAGTCTATGCCGCTGATGTCCCGGATGTGAACGGGTTCACGTTGGGTGGCGGCTGGTACGGGATTGCCTTGGGGCCCTACACCCGCGCAGACGCGGAACAGGTCCTGCGGGTCTATCGCAACGAAGGCATCATTCCACGCGACGCCTACATCGCGCTTGGCACGACCTTTCGCCAACAATTCTGGCCAATCGGGGCCAACGTTCTGAACCTTGGCGTCGCGAACGCACCTGTCGCAGCGGCCCCAAGTCAGGCCGCGGCCACAAGTTCGATCGCCGCACCTGCTGCACCGCCCCCCGCCGATGAAACCCCGGCCGAAGCGCAACGCAGCGAACAGTTGCTCAGCCGTGCCGAGCGTGGGGAACTGCAAGAGCTGTTGCAGTGGGCAGGCACCTATCCCGGTGCCATCGACGGCGCATTCGGGCGCGGCACACGCAACGCAATGGCCGCGTGGCAAGAACGCCAAGGCTTTGACGTTACCGGGATTCTGACGACCGGCCAGCGCGCCGCCTTGCGTGATGATTATAACGCGGTTTTGAACTCTCTGGGCCTTGCCACTGTGCGTGATGACACTGCGGGTATCGAAATATCGCTACCTATGGATGTCGTCGCATTTGAAAAATACGAATACCCCTTTGCGCATTACACCGGTGCACGCAGCATTGCGGCAACTGTGCTGTTGATCAGTCAGGCGGGCGATCAATCGACGCTCTTTGGCCTGTATGACATTATGCAGACGCTGGATGTCGTACCGCTCGACGGCCCGCGCGAGCGCAACGAGGACTCGTTTGTGCTGGTGGGTGAAGACGCGACGCGCGTGTCCGAAACCCGTGTGACACTGGAAAATGGCGAGATCAAAGGGTTCACCCTGATTTGGCCTGCTGGTGATGAAGAACGGCGGACGCGGTTGATTGCAGAGATGGAGCGCAGCCTTGTGCGCCTGCCCGGCGTCATCTCGCCCAGCGAAAGCACCCAAAAGCAGGCGATTGACCTTGTTGCAGGTCTTGAGGTGCGAACACCGCGCCTGTCCCGCTCTGGCTTTTTTGTTGATGGCCGTGGCACCGTCATAACAACGGCCGAAGTTTTGCAATCCTGTGGCCGTGTGACGCTTGATGATGACACGGAAGCTGAAATCACCCTCATTGACGCCGCCACTGGCGTTGGCATCTTGAAACCGACAACCGATCTGGCCCCCTTGGCCGTCGCACGGTTCAGCGATTTGACCCCGCGCCTGAAGTCCGAGATCGCGACCTCTGGCTACAGTTTTGAGGGTGTTTTGAAAGCGCCTTCGATGACCTTTGGCACGTTGAGCGATGTGCGTGGCCTTGGCGGCGAAGCAGACGTTTTGCGCCTTGAGATGGCCACCCGTCCCGGCGATGTGGGCGGCCCGGTGCTGGATTCTGGTGGCGGCGTTTTGGGAATGCTGCTGCCCGCCACGCAATCAGGCCGTACCCTGCCAGAAGGCGTACAGTTTGCCCTGGACCGCGCGATATTGCAGGACGTGCTGGGACAGGCCGGAATGGCCGCGGCAGGCACTGACAGTTCAAACCCGATTGATCCGTTCGATCTGTCAGGCGAAGCCACAGGTATGACTGTCCTGGTCAGTTGCTGGGATTGAAGCGGCTAAAACGGGATGTGTCGCGAGGCGCGGCGCGGGGATAGCTAGGCGGGCTTCGCCCGGGAGATAGCAAGGGGGCTTCGCCCCCGGCGCTGAGCGCCTCCCCCATGGTATTTTTCGTCAGAAGAAACGGTAAAGGGCCCGGCGCTATGCGATGGCCGGGGTGAGGTAGATCAACGTGGGGCCGTCTGCATCAAAGGCAGCGCGCACAGCAGTTTGCATGTCATCAAGAGTCTTGGGGGCGACTGAGTACGCGCCAAAGGCTTCGGCCGATTTGCAGAAATCGGGGTTATGCGCGATCACTGCATTGGGCGCGATTTGGGCACGCACCATGCTGTCTTCGATTTCGCCGAGTTTGGTGTTGTCCCACAGGATGATCGGGATCGGTAGGCCCAGTTCCACCGCCACGCCAAGTTCGGCCATAGTATAGTGAAATCCGTAGTCCCCGATGATCGCCATCGTCGGTTTTCCGTTGCGCGCCACTGCCCCGCCAATCGCGGCGGGCGTCGCATAGCCCAGCGTGCCAAAGCCCGTTGGGTGGTGCCAGTGGCCCGGACGATCCATCGCCCAGACCTCCTTGGCGGTGTAGGCCAGTTGAGTCATATCGGAGTAGATCATTGTCCCCGCCGGCACGGCACTGCGCAGCGCGTCGCACACCCGTACGATGCCGGGCCGTTCGGCGTTGATTTCGGCGCGAAAGGCGGCCGCTTGGCGCGCCACGCGATCCCTGTCCCACAGGAATGGCTTGTCTTGGTCCCAATCCTTCAGACGACTGGACAGATCAGTGTGGAATGTTTGTGATTGGCAGTGGATCGCCAGGTCGTCTGGCCCAACTGTCGCCAATACCGCCGGGTCGATATCCACCCGGATCATCGGGCAATTGTGCCCGAGGTGGTCGCGCCAAAGATCAACCTCGGCCAACTCGGTCCCGATGGCCACAACCAAATCGGCCTCTTCCATGATCTTGGCGCTGTGCGGACGCGCGAGGATCGCACCCAGACAGCGTTCATCACTGCCATCGATAATGCCGCGCCCGGCATAGGTGGTGACTGCCAAGGCACCGGCACGACGCAGTATGCCAAACATGTCGGCGCTGCCCCGCCGCGCGCCGCCGCCTAGCACGAAAACCGGATATTGCGCCTGCTGAAGCGCCTGTTCGATGCGGTTCATCGTATGGTGATCCAGATGCAGCGGTGACACGGGCGCTGCGGGTGCTGCAGGCGCTGCAACCGCTGTCGCCTCGAGCACTGAAATGGGAACCTGGATATGTTTGCTGCGGGGACGTTGTGTTTCGAACTCGACAAGGGCGCGGTCGATCAGCGTGTATGCGGCGGCGGCCGTACCCGCCTCTTCGGACCAGTCACAGACCGTGGCGGCAGCACCGCGCTGATCTTTCATCTGGTGCAGCTGTCCACGTTTGCCCGCCGTCTCGTCGAGACAGCTAGAGATCACCAGCAAGGGCACAGAATCGCTGTAGGCCTGCCCCATCGGCGTCATGGTGTTGCATAGACCCGGACCCGTAATAACATACGCCACGCCCGGCTTGCCGCTCGCGCGCGCATAGCCATCGGCCATGAACCCAGCACCCTGTTCGTGACGGGCCAGCACATGCGTGATCCCGGCCTCTTCGATCCCGCGATACATTTCCTGGTTGTGCACGCCTGGGATGCCAAAGATCACATCGACACCACGATCTTTCAACATATGGGAAATTTGCGCACCGAGGGGGCGGGAAATGGCCATCAGGCTCTCCAGAATTGAACTGTGAAAATCACGTAGACAGCCAGCAATTCAAGCCGCCCGATCAGCATGGCCGCAGCGAGTAACCACTTGGCCGTATCGTTAAGGCCCGCAAAATTTCCAGATGGCCCGATTTGATCGCCAAAGCCGGGGCCGACATTGGCCAGCGCGGTGGCCGCACCGGACAGGGAAGTGACAAAATCCAATCCCGTCATCGCAAGCGCCACAGCCAATAGCCCCAAGGTGACCGTGAAGAACACGAAAAACGACATCACCGAATTCAGAACATCATCATCCACAGGACGACCCGCGTAGCGCGGCGTGAAAACCCCATGGGGGCTGCGGGTTTTTTGCAACTGTGCCTTGATCGAGGCAAACAACAATTGATAGCGGAATATCTTGATTGAACAGGCGGTTGATCCCGCACAGCCCCCGATGAGGCCGGTAAAAAACAGCACAGCAATCGCAAAGCTGCCCCACTGCCCGTAGTCCGCATTGGCAAACCCGGTCCCCGTCATAAGGGATACCGAATTGAACAGCGCGTATCGCAACGCCTCTTCGCCGCTGGCGTTGGCCTGTGCCCAATTCCAGCCGGTGATCAGCGCCGCGATGATAAACGCTGTGACCAGGAACACATGGATTTGCGTGTCCCTTAACAACGGACGGGCTGTGCCTGCGCTGAGTTGCACAAAGCGTACAAAGGGCAGCGCCGCCAAAATCATAAACACGCAGGCGACATAGGACACCGGCCCGGCAAAGGCCGCAAAGGACGCATCGTAATTTGAAAACCCACCCGTCGCGATTGTGGTCATCGCGTGCACCACCGCATCAAACGGCTGCATCCCAGCCGAGATATAGGCCAACGCACAGATCAGCGACAAACTGACGTATATGACCGAGATCCGGCTGGCGATCTCTGTGGCGCGCGGCAAGATTTTCCCGAACGTATCGAAGCCTTCGGTGCGGAATATTTGCATGCCCCCGACCCGAAGTTCAGGCAGAAACACCATGGCAACAACGATGATCCCGATGCCGCCCAGCCATTGCAAGATACCGCGCCACAGCAGCAAGCCGCGCGGCATGGAATCAAGCCCCGAAAACACGGTGGACCCTGTCGTGGTCAGGCCCGACATTGCCTCGAAAAATGCATCAACGAACCGCGCATCGGTTTCGCCCAGCACAAAGGGCAAAGCCCCAAACACCGGCAACGCCAGCCAGACCCCCGTGGTCAACAAAAACGTCTGCTGAATGGTCAGCCCTTGGTGCATCGTATTTGAACAACTGATCGCAATCACGCCGCCAATCACCAAGGTGACGATTGCGCTTTCGGCAAAGGCCGGCCAATGATCGTTGCCATCAAAGATGTCGACAAACATCGGAACCAGCATCGCGATGCCCAGCACCGCAACAAGCAATCCGATCACATATCCAACGGGGCGCAAGTCTAACATCGCGCCAAGCGTTGAAGGGCGGCGCTCCGGGTGTCAAGCGGGTCTACCACGCAGGCCGCGCAGGCAAGCAAAAAGCCCAGGGCATACCCGGGCTTTGAACCTGTGATCAGATGTGCATCAGGTCGCGGAACACATAGGCTGCGATATCTTCGCGGCGCAGGTTCATTGCGGCCAGTTCTGCGTCAGTTTTGGCGCTCAACGCTTCGACTTGGCGCAAACGTGCTTCTGCCGAACTGGACACGATCATCGCGCGACCCACGCCAGCAAAGAAGCTTGAGATGCCGCCCCAGATATTGGAAAAAACACTGGTTTGGATTTGAGTTACATAAGCCATCGGATACCTCGTAAAGGTTAAATTTTCGCATCCTCCCGATGACCAATAGCTAGGATGCCGTAGCGCAGAATACCAATGCCGATCCTGCATAGCCGGGTTGCGGACAGTGGGTAAGCGGTTTGAATGATGGTAAATTCTGCGCGGCGGGCCAATGGCAGTCGCCGCCTAGCTCTTTTGCTTGAACAGGGTATCCTGCCCCTTTTCGTCGTGTTGCGTCTTGCGTTTATCCGCGTGCAGGGCGCGCCCTGCTTGCACTGCGGGCCGCGCGCCCACTGCATCCAGCCAACGCGCTAGGTGCGGTTTGTCGTCTAGGCTTTGTTCCTGTCCCTCCCACAAAGACGCCCAAGGCCAGATCGCCATATCCGCGATAGAATAGTCACCTGCCACATATTCGTGCTGCGCCAACTGACGATCCAGAACGCCATAAAGACGCGCCGTTTCAGCCCGATACCGGTCCTTGGCATAGGGGATGTCATGGCCCATTTGCGGCGCATATTTCAAAAAGTGATGGGTCTGGCCTGCCATTGGCCCAACGCCCCCCATCTGCCACATCAACCATTGATCGACGGCAATGCGTTCGCGTTCGGTCGATCCACAAAACTTGCCCGCCTTGCGCGCCAGATATTGCAGGATCGCGCCGGATTCAAAGATTGAGATCGGTGCGCCATCAGGCCCGTCCGTATCGGTGATCGCTGGCATACGATTGTTGGGCGCAATTTTCAGGAAATCGGGTTTGAACTGATCACCATTGCCTATATCGATCAGATGCGTGGTGTACGGCAGCCCAAATTCCTCAAGCGCGATAGAGATTTTCCAGCCATTCGGCGTGGGCCAATAATAAAGGTCGATCATCTGCGCCTCCGCTGCGGTAAAGAGACCATGATGCGGTTTTCTGCGTTATGGGCGAGGGTCGGCAGTGCACAAACAAGAGCCAAGCAAAGCCACAGGTGCCGTGCCCGGATGAGGCAAGAGTGCCCTCGGCACTGTATTTGATGGGGCAAAACCGCAAAAACCACACATCTTCAGCGTGATTTCTCCGATAGATCCCGCGACGGTGTTGACGCACGCCACTTCTGGTCTTACCCCATGTCTCGTGGCGATTTGATACCGGATTGCGGGCCACCCCGACGCTTTGATCTTCATGGCAGGTCGGAAAACTCCGCTAAAAGGTCAGGATGAAAGCCCCCCTTTCGCTTGACTGAGCGATAGGGGTTTTTTTGTGGCCTGACCCCGTTTTCAGGCCCGCGATTTTGGAGACGACGGCCATGGACCGTAAATCACCTGATACTTGGAACCCACGCACGCGCGCCGTGCATGGCGGCACGCGCCGCAGCCAATATGGCGAGGTCAGCGAGGCGATCTTTCTGACCCAAGGGTTCGTCTATGACAGTGCCGAGGCCGCGGCCCAGCGGTTCGAGCAGGCCGGCGAGGACGAATTTATCTACGCCCGCTACGGCAATCCCACTGTCGCGATGTTCGAAGACCGGATTGCGATGCTCGAAGGGGCAGAGGATGGATTTGCCACGGCATCAGGTATGGCGGCCGTATCCGGTGCGCTGACATCAATGCTGAAAGCGGGTGACCGGGTTGTATCGGCGCGCGCTCTGTTCGGGTCGTGTTTGTACGTGCTTGAGGAAATTCTGACCCGCTACGGCGTTGAGGTGGAATTTGTCGATGGCACTGATCTGAACGAATGGCGCGCGGCAATCACGCCGGGCACGCGGGCGGTTTTTTTCGAATCTCTGTCCAACCCGACGCTCGAAGTGGTGGATATCGCCGCCGTGTCCGAACTGGCCCACGCTGTCGGGGCGACTGTTTTGGTCGACAACGTCTTTGCGACGCCGGTATTTTCAAAGGCCATCGCGCAAGGGGCGGATGTGGTGATTTATTCTGCCACGAAACATATCGACGGACAGGGCCGCGCGCTTGGGGGGGTCATCCTTGGCACCAAGGAATTTATCCGCAAGACCGTCGAACCCTACATGAAACACACGGGCGGTTCGATGTCGCCATTCACCGCTTGGGTGATGCTCAAGGGATTGGAAACGCTGGATTTGCGCGTACGCGCACAAGCGTCCACGGCGCTTGCGCTGACCGATGCGCTGCAAGATCATCCGGCACTTGCCCGCGTCATCTATCCCGGCCACCCAAGCCATGCGCAGCACGCGTTGATACAGGCGCAAATGGACGGCAACGGGGGCACTGTTTTGTCCCTCGACCTTGCCGCGGGACAGGATGCAGCGTTCAAATTTCTGAACGCGCTGAAGATCCCCGTGATTTCCAACAATCTGGGCGACGCCAAATCCATCCTGACGCACCCCGCGACCACCACGCACCAACGCCTGCCACAAGCGCAAAAGGATCTGTTGGGGATCACGCCGGGCCTCGTGCGCATGTCAGTCGGGCTTGAGGACGCGCGCGATCTGATCGGAGACATCCTGCAGGCGCTGGATCAAACCTGATACACTTGGCAGGTCGCCTTTGGGCGGCCAGCTGCAAGAAACTGGCAACAGGGCGCACTTATTTTCATCCATATTGCAACGGCGCACGTATTCGTTAGCAATATTGGACAAGACAGAGACGCAACTTACGTGCTTCTCTATCGAAGATAAAAAAGGGGGGGCTACTTCTATGAATATTCATACGCCCGACATCACTGCAATACCCGAACGCGACGAAGCCGAGGCCGCACTGAACCTGCTGCGCCGCTGGGCCACAACCGCCACGGCGACTGACATCCTTGAACTTGATCCCTCCGTGGCACGGCTTGTGCCCGGATCGGACGGGGTGGATTATCCGGCCTTCACACGGGACTACCCGTCCGACTTCGCGATTAATGACGGATACAAGGAGACGCTGCCCGACCTGCAAAACGGACCCTCCAGCCTGATCCGCGGGGCCAAACAGCAAATCCAGCACGTTGGCATTTCGAACTTCCGCCTGCCCTTGCGGGTGCAGACGCGCGCCGGAGATGCGCTGACGCTTGAAACCTCCGTGACCGGTACTGTCAGCCTTGAGGCGGACAAAAAAGGCATCAACATGTCCCGGATCATGCGGTCATTCTATGAGTATGCCGAGGAAACCTTTAGTTTCGAGGTGATCGAGGCGGCGCTGGATGACTACAAGTCCGATCTGGAAAGCTTTGATGCACGGATTCAGATGCGGTTCAGCTTCCCGATGAAAATCAACAGCCTGCGCTCGGGTCTGTCGGGGTATCAGTATTACGATATCGCCCTGGAACTGGTCGAAAAGTTGGGCATTCGCAAAAAGATCATGCATCTGGACTACGTATATTCGTCCACTTGCCCTTGCTCGCTGGAACTGAGCGAGCATGCGCGTGCCACACGCGGCCAACTGGCCACCCCCCATTCGCAACGCTCTGTTGCGCGGGTGTCAGTGGTGTTGGACGAAGATGCGCAATGCCTGTGGTTCGAGGATTTGATAGAGGCCTGCCGCCGTGCTGTTCCGACGGAAACCCAAGTGATGGTCAAACGCGAAGACGAACAGGCGTTTGCAGAATTGAACGCGGCCAACCCGATATTCGTCGAGGATGCGGCGCGCCTGTTCTGCGAACAATTGCTGGCAGACGCCCGTATCGCAGATTTCCGTGTCGTGGCCAGTCACCAAGAAAGCCTGCACAGCCATGACGCCGTGTCTGTACTGACCGAAGGCGATACATTCGCGACCGACAGCATCGACCCGCGCATGTTCTCGACCTTGTTTCACGTCGGCTAAGCAAAAAGAAAGGCGGGGGTATCCCCGCCTTTCTTTGCATTAGTGCAGTGACCACTTGGTTATTTCTTGGACGCGGCGGGATCGTTGTCTTCGATCAGATAAGCCTGCAAGGCGTTGATCTGCCAAAACAAAAATATCAACATGGCCACAGGAAACCCAAAGGTTTCAATTTTCACCCACGCATCGGTGGACATAGTGCGCCAGATCACCTCATTGGCGACGGCAAGTCCGGCAAACATCGCGCACAACCGACGGGTCAGGATCATCCATCCCTCGGTGCGCATCGGCATCGCGTCGTTGAGCACATAAGCCAGCCAACTTTGACCGCGCAACAGCCCGATGCCCAGCAGCGCCGCGAATATCCCGTAAACGATCGACGTTTTCATCTTAAAGAACCGTTCGTCGTTGAACCACGCGGTGAGCCCCCCGAAAAAGATCACCATAAAGGCGGTAAATATCTGCATGCGGCTAAGTTTTCCGGTCAGCGCCCAAAGGACCGCCATCGCGACCAGCAAGATTGGCACGAACACAAGCGTGGCAACAATAAAGCCGGAATATTCCGTGCCACCCATCACATATGTTTCATCCCGGATCCGCAGATAGATCAGGAAAAAGACCACTGGCGGCCCCAGTTCCAGCACTTGTTTTAGGATGGGATTGATGTCGCGTTCGTCGCTCATGTTCTGCCTCTTATCCGCCCATTTCGACGATCACCGCGCCCAGCGCGATCATCGACATTAGTGCAATTCTGCGTGGTCCTACCGTTTCTTTCAGCACCAGCCAACCGATAATGGCCGCAAAGACTGTCGATGTTTCGCGCAGAATCGCCGCTTCGCCGACCTTGTCGAGCCGCGTGGCCAGCATGATCGAGCCGAAACTGAAAAACGCGACAAACCCGCCGATGATCCCGCGCAGCGCCAAGGGCGGCAAAGCAGGCGGGTTTTCCATACGTTTCCAACGTCTATAGGCCAGCGGTGGCATGAAAATCCCGTCGATCATGAAAAACCACGCCAGAAAGGTGAACGGGTTCGCCGTCGCACGGATGCCATAGGCATCGTAGGTGGTGTAAAGCGCGACAAACAGCCCTGTCAGAAACGCGAGCCCAAGCGCCGCATGCAACGTGTCGCGTTCCGAAGTCAGAAACATCAGGTTATAGACCGCCAACCCAAAAATGCCGGCGAGCAGAACGGCCACGCCCAACCATTGGGTCAGCGTAAATACCTCGCCAAACAACACGTAGGCCCCGATGACGGTGAACAACGGCCCGGTTCCGCGCACAACCGGATAGACAACCGTGTAGGCCCCTTTGGTATAGGCCCAGGCCTGCAGCACCTTGTAGATCACGTGGATCACCCAGACAGTCGCAAAGATCGGCCACATATGCGCTTCGGGCCAAGGCACCACAAACAGCGCAAAGGGTGCAGCCATCAATCCGTAAGACGCGTCGATTGCCCCCCTTGTCAACCACGGGTCATGCCGCCCCTTTTGCAGCGCCCCGAACACCGCGTGCAGGAACGCCGCCATAAGCGCAAGGATCAGGGCCATCTGTTGCCCTGTTGCGGTCCCTTCGATCGAGATGAGCCATTCGGTCATTGCGGAGTTGTTTTTGCGAGGGCCCGAAAATTCAGGAAATTTTTGCAGGGGGCCAGCCCCACGGACCGCCGCCTTGTCGCTGGATTTTTTTCAAACAGAGAGGACGACCGGGCCGTCATTCAGTGTCGAGACCTGTGAGGGCTGCCGCAAAGTCTTCGGGATCGAAGGGTTGCAAGTCGTCGATCTGTTCGCCCACTCCGATCGCATGGATAGGCAGGCCGAACTTGTCTGCAAGAGCGACCAGCACGCCACCTTTGGCGGTACCATCAAGTTTGGTCATCACCAGGCCTGAAACATCCGATACCTCTTGGAATACTTTGACTTGATTGAGCGCATTTTGACCTGTCGTGGCGTCCAGCACCAAGAGTGTGTTGTGCGGCGCGCTTGGGTCTTTCTTGCGAATGACGCGCACGATCTTGGCCAGTTCTTCCATCAGATCGCCGCGATTTTGCAACCTGCCCGCTGTGTCGATCATCAACAGATCAGCCCCGTCTTCCTGCGCTTTGGTCATTGCCTCAAAAGCGAGGCTGGCGGGATCAGACCCTTCGGGTGCGGTCAAAACGGGCACGCCTGCGCGCTCGCCCCAGACCTGCAGTTGTTCGACGGCGGCTGCCCGGAATGTATCGCCGGCTGCGATCACGACGGACTTGCCTGCGGCGCGGAATTGGCTGGCCAATTTGCCGATGGTCGTTGTTTTTCCCGATCCGTTCACGCCCACGACCAGAACCACTTGGGGTGTCTGGGGATAGAGCGGCAGCGGTTTGGCGACTGGTTCCATGATCCGCGCGATTTCGCTGGCCATGAGTTCCTTGATCTCGCGCACCGACAGTTTGCGGCCCATGCGCCCTTCGGCCATGTTGGCCGTGACCCGCAGGGCAGTGTCCACGCCCATGTCTGCGGCGATCAGCAACTCCTCGAGTTGTTCGAGCATATCGTCATCGAGCGTGCGGCGCACAGCTTGTACGCCGTCCTTGCGACCCAACAAGCGACCGAGGATGCCACCTTGGGTCGGTGTCTCATCCGCGGGTGGAGCTGGATCGACGGGAACAGGAGTTGGTGCGACCGGGTCCGAAGTGTCTGTTGGGGCGGCAGCAGGCATTGGTTTTGGAATGTCAGCCGGTACCGGTTCAGGTGTCGCGTCTGGTTCAGGCGGGACGTTGACGGGCGTGACGTCCAACCCTGTGTCCGCAACATCCACGCGGGCATCCGAGGTTTGAACCTCTTCGGCGGCTTCGGGCACGCCACCATCTTCAATAATCGCCTCAAGCCCCTCGTCGATCTTGGACGAGGATTTGAACAGGCGGTCTTTGAGTTTCTTGAAAAATGCCATGGGCCCTCCGCAGCAGCTTATATGTCGATACTGCTGCGGTACGCGATGGGCAACCCATCGCCTGTTTTGCACCAAGGCTGGAACACAAACAGCATGCGCGGTGCCACGCTGTTTGTGTCAGGCCACTGCCCGCGAAAGCGCAGTGCCGGGGCATTGAAGCCCCAAGCATGCCCTAAATTTCGTCTCCAAAGTGCTTCATCGTCAGGCGGATCGGGTTCGGTGCCGCCTGCCCCAGCCCACAGATGGATGCGTCCGCCATGGCCGTGCACAACTCGTCCAACAGTCCCTGATCCCAGGCATCCGCCTGCATCAGCTTGACCGCCTTTTCGCAACCCACCCGGCAGGGTGTGCACTGTCCACAGCTTTCGTCCTCAAAGAAGCGCAGCATGTTCAGCGCCGCATCGCGTGCCCGGTCATGATCGGACAGAACCACGACTGCGGCAGAACCGATAAATGTGCCATGCGGCTGCAGCGTGTCAAAATCCAGAGGCACGTCATGCATGCTGGCAGGCAACAGACCAGAGGACGGACCACCCGGTTGATAGGCCTTGAACACATGGCCTGCGGCCATACCGCCCGCAGCGGCAATAATGTCAGTAATCGTGGAACCCGCAGGCAGCAGATATACGCCCGGAGCCGCCACGCGACCCGATACCGAATAGCTGCGCAAGCCAGTGCGCCCGTTTTTTTCCGTGCTGTTCAGCACCTCTGGCCCCTCGCGGCAAATGCGGGCAATCCAGTGCAGGGTTTCGACATTATGCACCAAAGTGGGTTGGCCAAAGATACCAACAGCCGCCACATAAGGGGGGCGGTGGCGTGGCATGCCGCGCTTGCCTTCGATGCTTTCGATCATGGCGGATTCTTCGCCACAGATATATGCACCCGCGCCCCGGCGCAGATCGATAAAACCGGGCGCGACAAGCCCAGCCGCTTCCAACGCCTTGATTTCGCGTGCCAATATGTCAAGCACGGCGGGATATTCATCGCGCATGTAGATGAACGCGGTCTCTGCCTCCACGGCCCATGCCGCGATCAACATCCCCTCAAGGAACAGATGCGGGACGCGTTCGAGGTAATATCGATCCTTGAACGTGCCCGGTTCGCCCTCGTCCCCATTCACGGCCAGATACCGCGGGCCCGCATTACCGCGCACAAAGCCCCATTTGGTGCCGGACGGAAATCCAGCGCCACCCAGACCGCGCAAGCCGCTTTCCTTGATCTTGGCCTGTACGTCGTGCCAATCGCCATTGGCGCGCAGTTCGCGCAGCGTTTCATACCCGCCGTTGGCCATATAGGCATCAAGGGTTTCATAGTCGGGCACATTGGCATGGGTGTCATCGGCGGCGATGGCGGCCTGTACTTTTTCGACAGTCGCATGGTCTATGTGATTGTGGCCCAGTTCAAGCGTTGGTGCAGTATCGCAACGCCCCATGCAGGGCGCGCGCAGCACACGCACTTTGCTCGGGTCGAGCCCATCTTCAAGCGCGGCCTTGAGCGCCTGTGCCCCTGCCAGTTCACAACTCAGCGAATCGCACACCCGGATGGTCAGCGCAGGCGGCGGTGCCTCGCCTTCTTTGACCACGTCGAAATGGGCATAAAACGTCGCGACCTCATAGACTTCTGCCATGCTCATACGCAGTTCTTCGGCCAAGGCGCGTAAATGCGCGGCACTCAGGTGGCCATAGGTGTCCTGAATCAGGTGCAAGAATTCGATCAAGAGGTCGGCGCGGCGTGGGGCATCACCCAACAGTGCGCGCACCTCGTCCCATGCCTGGTCTTCCAATGCACGGCCCTTGGGGCGCACGCGGCCCTTGCCCTTGCCGGATTTCCAGACGCCCTTGCCTTTTTCCACTCGATCCAGCGCCATGCGGCCCTCCCTTGGCACAATTTCACACTGACTCTATCAGCGCCTGCACCAGTCAATCAGCCCAAAAGCGACCGCTCAAGACGCAAATACCGCGCCGATGCGCATCACCATGGGGCGGATCAGAGACACAACGCCGTCGGAATACGTTTCCAACGTACAGGGCACCGGGGCCAGCGACAAAAAAGATGAAGACGAAAAATGATTCTAAGGTGCGTTAGGATCGCGTTTCGGCTTGGACGCAAGATGGTGGCAAATCAACGCCTGCGGCCCACACACAACGCGCTTGTGACTGGTACGCCAGGCCCCCCTCTGACACACTAGGCCCATGCGATATATTCTGATCCTTCTGACCGCCCTGTCCTCTGCCACACCTGCAATGGCAGAACCGATGACCGCCAAAGAGTTCGAAGCCTACGTGACGGGCAAGACACTCTATTTCGGACGCGCGGGTGCGCCCTATGGCGCTGAAATATATCACGAAAACCGTCGTGTGACGTGGTCTTTTCTGGATGGTGAATGCAAGGATGGGTATTGGTACAACGAAGGGCGCGACATCTGTTTCGTCTACGAAGACAGCCCAGAACCGCAATGCTGGACCTTTGAACGCGGGACCAGTGGCCTGATCGCAAATTTCGAAAACGACCCGGCCAGCGAGGAACTCTATGAAGCGCAGGATGTCGGTGAAGAGATGATCTGTTTTGGCCCCAAGATCGGCGTTTAGGTCTATCCGGCCCGACCCTAGAACAAATTTCCCTGTTCGGGAGGTTTGGGCTTTGTCTTGCGTCCAGTCGCGGCCCCGCCCAGTTTCATGCGGCCATCAATAAATTCGATTTCCAGCCCAGAGGCGGCCTCGGCGGCGGCCTTGCTGGTGACGACATTGCCACCACTGCGCACCACCGCATAGCCACGCGCCAAAGTCGCCTTGTAGCCCAGCGTTTCGCGCAAACGATCCATCGCATCGAGGCGCTGGCGTAGCGTTTCGATCTGGCGACTACCCGTGGCATGCAGGCGGGCACGTACGGTCTCAAAGCGTGTCTTGGCCTGTTCCACATCCTGACCCAGCAGTCGCGGGCTGAACCGGGCAGTCCGCGCGTCCAACTGCTCTGCCTTGCGCGCGGCAATGCGTGCGAGTGCCGGGGCAAGGCGGTCAGATATTGCGTTCAGCCGCTGACGTTCTGCGCGCACTTGGCGTGACAACATGGCGGGGCGCAAACTGCCCGACACATTCGACAGGCGCACGCGACGGCGCTGCACCCCTGCGATCAGCGCAGGGCCAAGCCGGTCGCCCAACACATCCACCCGCTGGCGCGGTCCTTCGACCAAGGCATCGGGGCGGGGCAAGGCGCGGGCCAGATCGCGCAGCCGCTGACTGCGTCGCATCAATCCGCCACTCAGGCTCGTGGCCATGCGACCACCCGCCTGTTCGACCCATGCCATCAATTCGTGACGCACAGGCACGGCCATCTCTGCGGCGGCTGTCGGCGTCGGCGCGCGCTGATCCGATGCGAAATCAATCAGTGTGGTATCCGTTTCATGACCCACAGCGGAAATCAGTGGAATCTTGGACTCCGCGGCCGCGCGCGCCACGACCTCTTCGTTAAAGCCCCAAAGGTCCTCAACCGATCCACCGCCACGCGCGACAATCAACAAGTCGGGGCGCGGCATGCTGCCCCCCGGCGACAGGGCATTGAACCCGACAATGGCGCGGGCCACTTCGGGTGCACAGGCCGCACCCTGCACCGCAACCGGCCAAATCAGCACCTTTCGCGGAAACCGGTCACGCAAGCGGTGCAAGATATCGCGGATCACAGCCCCCTGCAGGGATGTAATCACACCAATGACGTCCGGAAGATAAGGCAGCGGCTGCTTGCGGGCCGGGTCAAACAACCCCTCTGCCGCAAGCGCCTTCTTACGTTTTTCAAGCAAGGCCATCAGCGCGCCTTCGCCCGCAATCGCGATGCGTTGGGCGTTGAGCGAATATTTGGACTGAAATCCAGAGGCCGTCATGCGCCCTTCGGCCACAACCTCCATCCCCTCTTCGGGCATGGTGCCCAGTTCGCCCACCTGCCCTTTCCAGGTCATGCACGACAGGACATTGCGATCATCCTTGAGGTCAAAATACAGATGCCCCGACCGGGCCAGCACCACGCGGCCCACCTCACCCTTGATACGGACCCAGCCAAGTTCGCCTTCGATCAGCTTTTTGACACGGCCCGCAATTTCCGAGACGGAAAACTCAGGCGTGTTGGAGCCGGGAACGGGATCATCAAGAAGGTCCATAGCGCGTCCTTGTGCAGGGCTGGCGTGCAGCTTAGAACGCCAGACAACAAAGGCCAAGGAGTGCACGTCATGAACATCCTCATTCTGGGCGGCGGCGGTCGCGAGCACAGTTTGGCTTGGGCGGTTCTGCAGAACCCGAAATGTGACAGGCTGGTCGTGGCACCGGGCAATGCCGGGATCGCGGCCATCGCGGACTGCGCAAACCTGGATATTTCCGACGGCGGCACCGTCGCCAATTTTGTCGAGGAAGAAGCGATTGATTTCGTGATCATCGGACCCGAAGCACCGCTTGCCGCCGGCGTGGCGGACCGGTTGCGCGATGCAGGCGTGTTGGTGTTCGGACCTAGTCAAGCCGCTGCACAGCTTGAGGCATCAAAAGCGTTTACCAAACAGATCTGCGATGCAGCAAACGCACCGACAGCCGCCTATGGCCACTTTACCGACGCCGACGCCGCCAAGGCCTATGTCACAGCCCAAGGTGCGCCCATCGTGGTCAAGGCAGATGGGCTTGCGGCAGGCAAAGGTGTTATCATCGCGGAAACTGTTGAACAGGCGCATGCCGCCATTGATGACATGTTCGGCGGGGCCTTTGGCGGGGCCGGCGCAGAAGTCGTGATCGAAGAGTTCATGGACGGCGAAGAAGCGTCATATTTTGTGCTATGCGACGGCACCAATGTGCTGCCGATCGGCACGGCCCAAGACCACAAGCGCGTGGGCGACGGCGACACAGGCCCAAACACCGGGGGCATGGGGGCGTACTCTCCGGCCCCTGTCCTGAGCGATGCGATCGCGGAACGGGCATTGGCAGAGATCATACGCCCCACCATGGCAGAAATGGCAACGCGCGGTATGCCCTATCAGGGGGTGCTCTACGCCGGGCTGATGATCAAAGACGGAGCGCCACGATTGGTGGAATACAACGTCCGCTTCGGCGACCCTGAATGTCAGGTCCTGATGATGCGGCTGGGGGCGCAGGCGCTGGACCTCATGCACGCCGCAGCCGAAGGGCGATTAAGCACAGCGCAGGTGAACTGGGCAGACGATCACGCCGTGACAGTGGTGATGGCCGCCAACGGGTATCCCGGCGACTACGATAAGGGGGCCGTGATCAGCGGGCTGGACGCACTGCCCGAAACCAGCAGCCAGATGGTGTTCCACGCAGGCACCACGGCAAAGGACGGGGCGATCACAGCCTCGGGCGGGCGGGTACTGAACGTGACCGCAAGAGGTGCCACGCTTCGGGATGCGGCCGCAAAAGCCTACGAAATGGTAGACGCGATCGACTTTCCAGACGGGTTCTGCCGACGCGATATAGGCTGGCGCGCGCTCTAGAACACCGCGCGCCCTATCCCCTTATTTTTTCGAAAACATCCTGACCGAAGGCTCCAGAGCCTTCAAAACAGCGCACCGATGGCAATTAGGGTCTAGTTTTCACACACCATAGCACGGGCAAAAGCGGGACGACTGGTATCACTGCCAATCTGTGTCCACGCAAAGTCGCCGTCCACCCATGTGACCGCCATCAACCGCGACCAATTGGCTGAGGCCACGATCATTTCGGGGCGATCCCTGCACATGCGAATACCCCCTGCAATGTCCGCTTCACCGATGCGGTGATTGGTCAGGCCCTCAAGGGCGGCGACTTGCGTCAACGTCTCGTTCTCATAGCGCCATATGCGCAATGTCTTGGCCAAATGCGGGCGATCAATATAGGCGATTTCAACAACACCGTCCCCGTCCAGATCCGCCGCACCAATAGGCGCAAGCCAGCGATTGCGGGTACCGATATGAGGTGTTTCGGTTATCTTGCCATTCGGCCCATAGACCGCCAGCGCACCGCCCGCAGCCATATCCGTTTCAACGACTATCACTTCGGGCGCACCGTCACCGTCCAAGTCGGCAAGGCGGGGGGCGACGTCTTCGAATACGTGATCGGTCGGCAAGGTTATTTTGCGCACTTGGCCGTCAGACAGGGTCAGTTCCAGCGTGCCCCATTCAATGGCGTCGCCCAACACAGCATGCGCATATCTGTCCGTAGGATCGCTATAGCGCGCTGTAGCAATCACGTCCGCATCGGCAGAGCCCGACATCGCGGCCAAAAACACCAGCGACAGGCATGCCCCTGGCAGTGTCCCACGGGCACAACGGGGCGCACTGCGCGACAGAACACGCAGCACCCCGTTGGGCATCAGATCTGCTTTTCAGGCATCTGCACGACAAGGCCGTCCAGCGCGTCCGTCACCTTCAACTGGCACGTCAACCGCGAGCGGGTCTCGTCAGGCTCGTAGGCAAAATCGAGCATGTCAGTTTCCATGTCGTCCTTGGCCGGTAGCTTTTCGACCCAGTCCGCATGAACATAGACATGGCAGGTCGAACAGGCGCAGGCCCCGCCGCAATCGGCCTCGATGCCCGGAATGTTATTGTCTCGGGCACCTTCCATAACAGTGAGCCCCGTGGCCACGTCGACCACATGTTCTGTGCCACCGTGTTCGATATATGTAATTTTAGCCATGACAGAGCCCCTCTGGTTTTGTCGTTCAGCATGTTCTACCCGGCCCTTTTTCGACCCGCCAGCCCCTTTTGCGACCTCATCCTTTTCCACTTGCGACACAGCACATTTGTTCTATCTTTGTTCCCATGCAGATTGCCCAAATATCAAGCCCAAGCAGCACAAATGACAGGCAATGGCCCCGGCCCCCGTCCTGCCTGCGGGCCTGTGATCTGGACGCGCCCCCCGTCAATGCCCGCATCGCTGTGGCAGGGCTGGTGATCCTGCGCCAGCGCCCCGGCACGGCCAAGGGCGTGATTTTCCTCACGCTTGAGGATGAAACGGGCGTGGTCAACATCATCGTGTGGCGCAATATTTACGAACGGTTTCGGCGGGCCGTGGTGGCCGGGCGCATGTTGCGCGTGACGGGGCGGATGCAACGCGCGCACAATGTGACCCATGTGCTGGCCGAAGAAATCGAAGATATATCGCCCCTGCTGGATCAGCTTCTGGCCGAAGATACCGGGCGTCAAATGGCCGCCGAGGCGCGCACAGAGACGTGGGACAGTCGCAGGTGACGTCGCTGCCACCGCAGGGCTATGCACAGGCGGCGCTGCGCGCTATAATGTGACAAAAGCCCAACAGAGGCCCGAGCATGAAAATCACACCCCTTGTCCCTGCCCTTGCGGCAGCGGCTTTTCTGGCGGCATGCGTCGACAACGCCGTTGTGACGTCCGCGTCGAACATCGATCCTATTTCACTGGCCAAAGCCCCACCCGGCGCGGCCCCCAGCACATGTTGGGGCAAAACAGTCAGTCCCGCAGTGGTCGAAACTGTCACCCGCAAAGTGCTGTTGCAGCCTGCACAAATCAGCAGTGACGGGCGCATTCAAGCCCCGCCCATCTACAAAGACGAAACCCGCCAAGAGGTCGTCCAACCGCGCCGCGAAAACTGGTATGAGATACTCTGCGCCCACGACCTCACACCCGAGTTCGTCGCGACCATCCAACGCGCCTTGGCCGCGCGTGGCTATTATCGCGGGCCCGACAGCGGCGAAATGGACACCGCCACTAAAAACGCCATTCAGCGCTACCAAAAGGCCGAAGGGCTGAAAAGCAGCTCATTGTCCGTCGCGGCCGCACGCAAGCTGGGGTTGATCGTGGTCAAACAGCCCGAAGAAACTTGAGCCCACCACTACAATCGGGAAGATGTAAAAAGGCACCCCAAGAGGTGCCTTTTCAATTCGAGTTGTGGTCGTTCAGATCAGTTTGCGATACTGAGCGCCACAAAGCGCGGGTCGCCCCCACGGCGCACCAACAAGAGCAGCGATTTACGCCCGGCTTCTTTGACTTCTTCCAAGCGGGTTTCGAAATCGGTGATCGATGTCACCTTTTGCTGGCCCGCTTCGGTGATGACGTCCCCGGCACGCAACCCTTTTTCATAGGCTTCACTGGATTCATCCACGTCCGCCACGGCAAGGCCGTCCTGATCCGCGTCGACACCCAACTCTTCGCGCATCTCATCCGTCAGAGTGCTGAGCGTCAGACCCAACACGTCTTTGGTGGCGGGTTCGTTCGGTGCCTCGTCCGGCCCGGGAGCAACGGCAGGAACCGCGCCCTCGGCTTCTTCACGACGTCCCAAAGTGACGCGCAGGGTGACTGTTTCGCCGTCCCGGAACACGACAACCCGAACGGTTTCACCAACAGGGCTGTTGCCCACTTGGCGGACCAACCCGCGCGTGTCCTCGACGTCCACTCCAGCAAAGCTGAGGATCACGTCGCCGTCCTGCATCCCGGCTTCCATGGCCGGACCTTCAGGCACGGATGTCACCAGTGCGCCGGCGACAGGCTCAAGCCCAATGGCCTCGGCGATATCGTCGGTGACGTCCTGGATGCGCACACCCAACCAGCCTCGGCGCGTTTCGCCAAATTCCTGCAACTGATCGACCACATTGATCACCACATTGGACGCCATGGAAAAGCCGATGCCGATGGAGCCGCCATTGGGTGACAGGATCGCGGTGTTCACCCCGATCACTTCACCATCCATGTTGAACAGTGGCCCACCCGAGTTGCCCCGGTTGATCGCCGCATCCGTCTGAATGTAGTCGTCATAGCTGCCGCTCAGGGCGCGGTTGCGTGCGGACACGATCCCTGCCGATACAGAAAAACCTTGACCCAGCGGGTTGCCCATCGCGACAACCCAGTCGCCAACGCGGGCACCGTCACTATCGCCGAATGGCACAAACGGCAGCGGGCCATTTGCATCCACCTTGAGCAAGGCGATGTCAGTGTTGGGGTCTGTGCCGATAAGTTCGGCCACCAGCTCGTCACCATTGAAGAACTCGATCAGGATCTCGTCGGCCCCTTCAATCACGTGGTTGTTCGTGACGATAAAACCATCTTCGGAGATCACAAAACCAGACCCAAGGGCCGAAGACCGGCGGGGGCGGTCGCCCTGCCCGTTGCGGTCCTGAAATTCACGAAAGAAATCCTCAAATGGCGAACCATCGGGCACGATGCCCTGTGGCCCCGTCCGCCCCTCGACCACGGTCGACGTGGTGATGTTGACCACCGATGGGCTGATTTGTTCCGCAAGCGGTGCCAAGCTTTCTGGGCGGGCGCTGGCGGCGAGCGCTTGGACCAGCACAAAGGCCAGAGCCAGCGCGCCAAGCCAAAGTGCCCGGATCATTTGAGTATTAGGAAGCTGTCTCGAAACGGCGATTGCCTGTCTTTGCATCAGGTCTCTCCTCGAACGTCATCGGCCGGTTTTGGCCATTTGCACATATCATCGTGCCATTACATATAAGGTGCATGTAGGGTTGCACGCTTGCAACATGAAAGATGTAGTCGCACAGAAAGGTTTCAACACCACGTTACCATTCTGTGAACACCGCGAGATCAAAGTCCCAGGAAAAACGCAAGCCAAAGGCAAATCAGGCCCGATACCACCACCAGCGCCCCCATTTGGCGGCGCGCGCTTTCGGGCAAGCTGCGCAATATTTCAAGCAACCGTTCAACGAGCGAAGGGGCCAGCACATAGGCCAGCCCCTCCACAACCATTACCAACCCAAGGGCCAGAAGGATCCAAGCCATCAGTCGCCTTCGACGCTGCGTGTGCCCTGATCAGAGCGCAGATAGTTAAAGAATTCACTATCTGGCGACATGACCATGGTCGAGTTTTCACCCTTGAGCGCACGTTCGTAGGCTGTCAACGAGCGGTAGAATTCAAAGAATTCCGGGTCCGCACCAAACGCTTCGGCAAAGATGGCGTTACGGCGGGCATCTGCTTCACCGCGAATGATCTCTGACTGGCGTTCGCTGTCGGAGACCAGTTCAACCACTGTCCGGTCCGCTTGGGCACGAACACGTTGCGCCGCTTCGTTACCACGAGCCCGTTCATCCGTCGCTTCACGCTCACGCTCGGCACGCATCCGTTGGAATGTCGCATCAAGGTTTTCGGTCGGCAGGTCGGTCCGTTTCAGACGCACGTCGATGATCTCGACACCCAGCGACTGCGCCTCTGCAATCGCAGAGTTACGGATACGCAGCATCAAAGCCGCACGATCAGAACTGAGGATGTCGTTGGACGACACAGAACCCAGCACTTCGCGTGTTTCAGCGCGCAGAATTGAATCAAGACGATCTTCGGCAAATTCGATGCCGCCTGCACCAACAGCCTGACGGAACTGGTTCACGTCCACGATCCGGTAGCGGGCAAAGGCGTCGACGACCAAACGACGATCATCCAACGGCGTGACCTCAAGCGGGTCGATGTCCCGGCTCAGGATACGATCGTCATAACGGACAACCTCTTGGATCAACGGGATCTTAAAGGCCAAGCCTGGATCTTCCTTGACGGCAACAACCCGACCAAACTGAAGCACCAGACCTTTTTCACGTTCGTCTACGATAAAGACCGATGAGACGCCGAGGGCACCCAGGATCACGACAATCGGCAGCAAAAATGTTGTAGCGCGCATTAGTTTGTCCCTCCACGACGAAGTTCATTGAGAGGCAAGTAGGGCACAACGCCCTGTCCACCGCCCCCGGCTGACTCGTCAAGAATGATCTTGTCCATCTGGCCCAGCACACGCTCCATCGTTTCGAGATAGAGACGTTTGCGGGTCACGTCCGGTGCCTTGCTATATTCCTCAAGAACGGCAGAGAAACGACTTGCTTCACCTTCGGCTTGGTTGACCTGCTGGGCACGATACCCTTCGGCTTCTTCAAGCAACTGCGCGGATTGACCACGCGCTTCGGCCAAGACGCGGTTTGCGTAGGCATCGGCGACGTTTTGCAGACGGTCACGTTCTTGTTCGGCGGCTTGAACGTCGCGGAACGCGTCGATGACTTCGACGGGCGGGTCAGCCTTGTCAAAGTTGACACGGATAACGTTCACGCCACTGTCATAGCTGTCGAGCGTCAACTGGATCAGGTCCTGCAGACGATCACCAATCACACCACGGTCCCGGTTCAAAATTGGCGCGAGGTCGGATTGAGCGATAATTTCGCGCATCGCAGATTCCGACACCGCACGGATGGTCTGTTCGGGATCACGCAGATTGAACAGATACGCGCTTGGATCGTTGATGTTCCATTGAACCTGGAAATCGATGTCGACGATGTTTTCATCACCCGTTAGCATCAGACCTGCATCAGACCCCTGACGACCCACACCGATTTCTTCGGTACGTTCCGTTGTGACCGCGATCACTTCGGCAGAAACAACGGGCCAAGGGGCAAAGTTCAGACCGGGTTGGCCGATGGCCGAAAACTCGCCCAGAAACAATTCAACAGACTGTTCTTCGGGACGGACCGTGTAAAAACTGGCCATACCCCAAACGATGACACCAACCAGTGCAGCGATACCAACTGTGCCCTTGGTCAGGAACGGGCCGGACCCGCCGCCGCCGCCAAGGCCGCCGCCGATGCCACCACCGCCACGACCACCCATCAGAACGCGCAGTTGTTCCTGGCCCTTTTTGACCAATTCGTCGATCTCGGGAATCTGCGGGCCATCCTCGCCGGGACGACGCCCGCCGTTGCCGCGATCAGGACGCCGTGGGCCATCCCCACCTTTGTCTTCACCGCCACCCGAATTTCCGCCACCCCCCCAGGGGCCGCCTGTATTGCCAGCCATTTGGTGTAGTTCTCCTTTTGCCGTGCAGTCACGCTGCACCTTGTTCTATTACCTGTGCTTTTTTCTCGGATTTTCAAGCAGTCCGCATGGGCGTCTTCATTGTTACGATTTCTTCGGACATTGTGGGGTGAACCGCAACAGTCCGGTCAAAGTCTTCTTTGGTTGCACCCATTTTAACGGCAATACCGGCCAGTTGGATCATCTCGCCCGCGTCTGGTGCGACGATGTGACAGCCCAGAACTTTGCGCGTTGCGACACTGACCACCAATTTCATCAAAACACGATGGGGTTTTCCGGCAAATGCCGTCTTCATTGGACGAAACGAGGTGCAATAGACTTCGATTTCTTCCTGTTCGCGCGCAGCTTCTTCGCTAAGCCCGACAGTGCCCATTTCGGGTTGCGTAAAGATGGCTGACGGGATCAGCTCGTGATCAACCGCCGTTGGGTTGTCTTTGAACACGGTCTCGACAAACGCCATGCCCTCGCGAATGGCAACGGGGGTCAGATTGACACGGTTGGTCACATCCCCGATGGCATAGACGCTGTCGACGGCTGTCTTGGAATACTCATCGACTGTGATTTCGCCACGGCGGCCGATTTCGACCCCCATATCCTCGAGCCCCAAATCGCGGCTGTTTGGATCGCGCCCCGTTGCAAACAACACCACATCAAATTCCTCAGGGGTGCCGCTGGTGGGTTTGACCCAGACCGGGCCCGATCCTGTGCCAGCCTGCGCGCTGAGTTCAGCAGAGGTCTGCGCTGAAGCCCCCATGACCGCATCGCTCATCGTGAACGAGGACATATCATGATCCTCAGAGGCAGACGCCATTTCGACGATGTTCGTGCCGACCCGCAAATTGATGCCACGTTCGCGCATGGATTCAGCGATCAGGCCGCGCGCCTCGTCATCAAAGCCACGCAAAATCTGGGCACCGCGATAGAACTGCGTCACCTCGACACCGAGCCCATTAAAGATGCAGGCAAATTCACTGGCAATATATCCGCCGCCCACGATCAGGATGGATTTGGGCAGTCTCTCAAGATGAAAGATGTCGTCGCTGACGATCCCAAGTTCGGCATTTGGGATGTCAGGGCGCACCGGATGGCCGCCTGTAGCGATCAGGATCGTCTTGGCGGTTTTGACTTCGCCAGTCGACAACTCAACGGTATGCGCATCCTTCAAACGGGCGCGGGCGTCAAACGTCTCGACCCCGGAATTTTTCAGGAGGCTGCGGTAAATGCCCTCAAGGCGGTCCAGTTCGGCGTTCAGATGACCGCGAAACGTACCCCAGTCAAAGGTGCCGTTCCCAATGTCCCAGCCATACCCACGGGCCAAGTCGGGCATGGCGGAAAATTCGCTGGCAAACACCATCAGCTTTTTGGGCACACAGCCCCGGATCACACAGGTGCCGCCATAGCGGTCTTCTTCGGCCAAGGCCACGCGGGCCCCTGTATCGCCTGCGGCGACCCGTGCGGCACGCACACCGCCTGATCCGCCACCTATGACAAACAAGTCGTAATCATAGTCTGCCATTATCTTCGTCCTTAATCTGCGAGGTCCGAGAACAGATTGTCCGTCTCTAGAAAATCGAGCCGATCCTGTTCCACGGTGCCTTCGTTAATGTCGCGCACTTCAACACGCCCGTCGCCATATCCGATGACAACAGCGTCACAAATATCAATGAACAAGCCGTTTTCAACCACGCCCGGCATCTGGTTGATCACAAGAGCGAGTTGGCGCGGGTTGCCGATGCGCTGCAAATGAAGATCAAGGATATAGTTGCCCTCGTCTGTGATAAAGGCCCGGTCGCCGTTCATGCGCAGGCTGGACTGGCGGCCCAGCACGTCCATGGAAATCAACGTTTCTTCGACCAGCGCCTGCGTGGTCTGCCAGCCAAACGGGATCACTTCGATCGGCAGCGGGAACGCCCCCAAATGCTCGACCTCTTTTCCGATGTCGGCAATTACAACCATCTGATCAGAGGCGGTTGCCACGATCTTTTCTTGTAGCATCGCGCCACCGCCACCCTTGATCAGGTTCAGATCCCCGTCGAACTCGTCAGCGCCATCAATGGTGATATCGAGCCACTTGGCCTCGTCCAGGCTGATCACATCAATGCCAACTTCGCGAGCCAGATCGGCGGTGCGGGTAGATGTCGGAACGCCCTTGAAACGCAATCCACCATCACGCACCTGTTCGCCCAGACAGCGCACCAGCCAAGCAGCGGTTGATCCGGTACCAAGTCCAACGCGCATACCATCCTCGACGTAATCGGCCGCGCGTTTGGCGGCGACGAATTTGGCCTTGTCGATAGGCGACAACTCTCCTGTCATGATGGACGACTCCCCAGACGTTTGCGGCGTTATACGGGCACCGTTCGCACGTTGCGACCCCCAAGGGAGGACAAATCGCTCCCGAATGGTGACAATCAGTTTAATTTGCGAGACACAAGTCGCGAACCGATTTTGGCGAAGGGCGATTTGAAACGTGGCAGACCTTTTTGACACCATCTCCGCTTGGCTTCTGGATCAGGCGTTGAGTTACGACGGCATCGAGCAGACGTTGCACGTCATGTGCAACCGTCTGGTGGATGGGGGCGTCCCGCTCGCCCGCGTCAGTGTCGGTCGAACAATTCTGCACCCGGTGATCGGTCTGAAAGACATGAACTGGGACCGCGAGACGGACCAGATCAAAACCAGCGCACTGTCGCGGTCCGTGATCCGTACGATGCATGATGTAAACGCCCCCTTTGCCACGATGTCACGCGGCGAATCTGCCGACGTGATTGCGGACCTCACCGATCCCGAACAGGTCGCGCGCTTCCCGATCTTTGCCGAACTCGCCGCAAACGGGATCACAGGATATTACGCAAACAGCCGTCTGTACGGCACGAGGCAGAATATTTTCGGATCCATTGCCGAAAATTTTCGTGGTGGATCTGTGTCCTTTGCCACCAAGCGGTTTTCGGGCTTTTCGAAATCAGATCTTGAGGGGTTCGAGAGGCTGATCACGCCACTTTGCATCTGTTTGCGCATCGCGGATGACAAGTTTGTGGCCACGGAAATCCTTGGAACCTACATGGGGCGCAACACGGGCAAGAAGGTCTTGGAGGGACAGGTCGAACGCGGCGACGGCCAGCAGATCGACTGCGCCATCCTCTATTCCGACCTGCGCGGCTCGGTGGCTCTGTCCCAAAGCCTCGACACGCAGACTTACCTTGATACCGTCAACGCCTATTTCGACTGTGCGGCCACCGCCATCGACGAACACGGGGGCGAAGTTCTGAAATTCATCGGCGACGGGGTTCTCGCGATCTTTCCCTTTGACGAAGCCACACGTCCCCGCGCCAACATGTGCGCCGCAGCACTCTCTAGCGCGCAAGAGGCTTTCGCCCGTGCAAATCATGCCAACGTCACCCGACTTACAAAAGGCTTGCCGCCATTACACTTTGGCGTTGGGCTGCATGTGGGCACTGTGATCTACGGCAACGTTGGTACAGAACGTCGCCTCGATTTCACTGCGACTGGTCCCGCCGTGGGTCTGGCCAGCCGCTGCGAGGGGATGACCCGCGTTCTTGACACACCGTTGCTTGCAACGGACGCCTTTGCCAGACATTGCCCACACCCGGGCACCGATCTGGGGCCGCATTCTTTGCGTGGGTTTAACGACCCTATCGGACTGGTATCTTATCCTGTGGCATAAACGCTGCAGAACATGCAGGCACATCCCCGGCCAGCGCCATACGCCACGGCATCAGGCAGGCAACCAACGACAGTAAAACGATCAAGATTCGCATTTGGCAGTTCCTCCTGCCAGCACTCCATCTCAGTTGGGTTAAGGCCGCGTTACGCATGACGTAGATTTCGACCTTCCATCCCGATCATCTGCCATACGCTGGTTTTTGGCTTGGGTCAGATGACACACCGACAGTCCCGAAAAAGGTCCCAAGACAAAACCAGTCCGCCATGAACACCGCGTCGCAAGTACTCTTGACCGCTTGACTTCTGGGCAAGGTGCTGCGCAACAAACACAGGCTTTGTCGGACGGCATTCAAGAACGGATTTGCGGACTTTTTTGGTCTTTCTTCAGGGCGACCTCAAGCACCGCTTTCCGTCCAGTACCGACCTTGGCGGAATTCACGGAACCGGTCTGGTTTAAGCCTTTCAAGGTCTCCGCTATCGCAATAAGCTGATCTCAGAAACCGAGAGAGTGTGGACTTGGTCCGTCAGAGGTATGTCAATGAGCGTCACCTACAGAATTTTTGTGCTGGCAACCGTTCTTGGGGTGGCCTGTGCAAGCCAAGCCGTTGCGGAATTCAAATACGAAACCAGAAATGGCGGCACCACACTGATTTATGGTCAATTTGACCCGGGCAATCTGTCATTTGACGATGGTGTCTCAACCACAAGCGAAATCGTGGACAACACCAATGCGAACAGTCGGGTCGGCTTTTGGTATCGCAAACCCACAGATACCGGTGCGTTTTCCATAATCTGGAAACGGCTTTTGGTTTGCGCCCGTCTGCCGCGCTGAGCCAAACCAACACCCCTGATGCGATCAACTGGCAGCGCACTGACATTCGAAAAATCGAAGCGATATGGGCAGTCGACCGCTTTGGATCATTTTATTTGGGACAAGGCAGCATGTCGAGCGATGGTGCCTCGAACCAGGATCTGTCGGGCACCACGCTCGTGCTTTATAACTCAATTCCCGACACAGCCGGTGCGTTTGCGTTTCGCACAACCGCAGGCTCCCTCAGCACGAAAACCATAGGGCAGGCATTTGGCACCTATGACGGCTCCCGCAAGGCGCGTGTGCGCTATGATACACCGTCATATGGCGGGGTCCGACTGTCCGCCAGCTATGGCACAGAGGTTCTCGACAAGAATGCGGACATAAAAGTTGCGGACTTTAGAGCGTTATATTCCGGGGAGGTTGGAAGCGTAACGATGGTTGGCGCGGTGGCCTATTCCCGCACTGAGTTTGGAAGCGGGGCGACCCGGCATGACACAATTGGCTCGTTTAGCCTGCTGCATGACACCGGCTTTAACGTGACGGTGGCCGCCGGTCATCGCAATGAAGCCGGCAGTTATGCCTACGGCAAATTGGGATACAAAGCCAATTGGCTGTCCGTTGGATCGACTGCCGTGGCGATTGATTACTATTCGGGCAAGGATACTGCGTCTGTGGGTTCGAACTCTGACTCCTTTGGCCTTGGTGTCGTTCAGTCTTTCGACACAGCCAAAGTTGACGCCTATCTAGGGTATCGTGAGTACAGTCTGACGGAAACAGCCGCAACGTATCGCGATGCTTCCTCCGTCTTGTTTGGTGCGCGCTGGGGATTCTGAAACACCGCGTTTCCACGCCCTTCGGACATTGGTGGCACACCCGGAATTTTGGATATCCAGCCCTCGGGGATAGGGCATGCCAGCATTTGCAGCACCGTCCCACCCCGATTTTCTGACTTGATGCACTGCGCCGCGAAGGTCAAATTTCGGCCCTTCAAGCCGGATGCTGCAGTCCGCCATAAATCCCAAGAAGGGCTTAGAACCGACTGTACCCCCTAATGGCTCGTTCCATCTTTGGCTTTGCAACGCATGCAAATTGCAATCCAAAAACGGTCGCTTTTGTCACGCAACATGGCGCGGTCCGTGCTATCGCCTGCGCACTGTTTCAGGAGTATCTTGCCTCATGTTCCTTTCCGTTTTCGAGATGTTCAAGGTCGGTATCGGCCCGTCCTCGTCCCATACGATGGGACCTATGGTGGCTGCCGCGCGGTTTCTGGACATGATGCGCGCCTCGCCTTTCCAATTCGCGGGGCTGCGCGCCTCCCTGCATGGCAGCCTTGCCTTTACCGGGGTTGGCCATGCGACGGACCGTGCCACGATCCTTGGGCTCGCCGGGTTCGTGCCTGACAGCTACGATCATGATCGCGCAGAAGCCGTGTTGACGGCACTCACCCAAGACCACACGCTGCGCCCCGATGCATTGCCGCCGTTGCAGTTCGATCCAACGTCCGATCTGACTTTTGATTATGACACGCAACTGACGGGCCACGCCAATGGCATGATCCTGATGGCGACGGACGCGCAGGGCGACGTGATCTTGCGGCAAGTCTTTTATTCCATCGGCGGCGGTTTCGTCATGACCGAAGAGGAATTGGCAGCAGGAAAAGCCACGGACGAAGGCGCGCCTGTCCCTTTCCCTTTCAAATCTGCCGCCGAAATGTTGGAGATGGCGCACGCGTCAGGCAAGTCTATTGCCGCCATGAAGCGCTCCAACGAAACATCGCGTGGTGGTGCCGAAAACCTGAAGTCCGGCACCAAGCGTCTGTGGCAGGTGATGAACGACTGCATCGACCGTGGTCTGGCCTCGGACGGTATCCTGCCGGGCGGGCTGAACGTGAAACGGCGCGCCAAGAACATCCACGAAAAATTGCAGGCCGAACGTGGCATGAACCTGAACGCGCCGCATACGATCAACGACTGGATGGCCGTCTATGCGATGGCCGTGAACGAGGAAAACGCCGCTGGCGGGCAAGTCGTGACAGCCCCCACCAACGGGGCCGCTGGCGTCCTGCCTGCAACGTTGCGCTACTACCTTGATCATGTGCCTGGCAGCAGCGAGGCCTATGTCGAAGATTTCCTGCTGACGGCGGCCGCCATCGGGGGCCTCGTGAAATACAACGCCTCGATCTCAGGGGCCGAAGCGGGCTGTCAGGCCGAAGTGGGCAGTGCAGCCGCCATGGCCGCCGCAGGCCTGTGCGCTGTCATGGGCGGCACCCCGCAACAGATCGAAAATGCCGCCGAAATCGCGCTGGAACACCATCTGGGCATGACGTGCGATCCGGTGCGCGGGCTGGTGCAGGTACCTTGTATCGAACGCAATGGTCTGGGCGCGATCAAAGCAGTCAGTGCGGCATCGCTCGCGCTGCGCGGTGACGGCACACATCTTGTTCCGCTCGATGCTTGCATCGAAACCATGCGCCAGACCGGTGCCGACATGAGCGAGAAGTACAAGGAAACGTCGCTAGGCGGGTTGGCGGTCAACGTACCCAACTGCTGAGGTACGGCCAGCGCCCAAACGCAGGTGACGCCAAACCGCGTCACGCAGGCTGCATTTGCAGCATTGCCACTCAGGACGCCACTGCTAGGGTGCCGCATGACCAAAGATCGCCCCCTTCTCGGCATCCTTTTGATGCTCGGCTTTTGCGTTGTGGCCCCTATGGGGGACGCGGTTGCCAAGCTGCTGGGCCAATCCGTACCGCTGGGGCAGTTGCTGTTTGTGCGCTTTGCGGTGCAGGCGCTGCTGTTGATCCCCGTCGTTTGGCTGGGCAGGCGAGCTTGGAAAATGCAGGGGCGCCTGTTGCGACTGACGGCCTTGCGCACGGTTCTGCACATCTTTGGAATTGGGGCGATGTTCAGCGCGTTGCAATACCTGCCGCTGGCTGATGCGATTGCCATCGCCTTTGTCATGCCGTTCATCATGCTGCTGCTCGGTAAATACGTTCTAGGCGAAGAGGTCGGCAGCCGCCGCCTGATCGCCTGCGCGGTGGGCTTCATTGGAACGCTGCTTGTTGTGCAACCCAGCTTTGTCGAGGTGGGCTGGCCCGCACTTCTGCCTTTGGTGGTCGCGGTCAATTTTGCAATGTTCATGCTGGTGACGCGTCAGATCGCCAAGCAGACCGACCCCATCGGGTTACAGGCAGTGAGCGGCGTGATGGCCGTTGTGATTTTGGGGCCCGTTCTGTGGGCCAGCCAAAACAGCGGGATCGCAGCGCTGCAGATCACGGAGGTGAACGGGAGCGAAACGGCCCTGTTGGCCACCATCGGAGTGCTGGGTACGCTGGCCCACCTTCTGATGACGTGGTCACTGCGCTTTGCGCCCTCGGCCACGCTGGCCCCTATGCAATACCTCGAAATTCCGGTGGCTACGATCATCGGATTCATTGTCTTTTCCGACCTGCCCAATGGGCTGGCCGCAACGGGCATCTGCATCACGATTGCGTCGGGTCTATATATCGTGCTGCGCGAACGGGCCATCGCGCGGCTTGAGGCGCAGACACCAGCGCCTGTGTGACCGTCGCCAAATAGATGCGCGGCAACATCACGATCATGGCTGGCGTGTTCGTGGTTAATTCGAGAGGCCCAGTTGCCTCGTTTGACGTGCCCGTCTGCCACATCGGGTCAAAAGCCAACCCATCAAGCGCCCAGCGCAACCCAGTTGATGTGCCCGCAACCGGCCCAAACGGAAACAACGACACGACATCACCCGCAACCGTGTTGATATGAATGTTTGGCGGACACAAAAACGCAATCTCATGCGCGCCCAACAACACGCATGCGCGATCAGGGCGGGACACCAGTACATGCAACGCACCCAATTGATGATCCAGTCGGGCACCCAGAAATCCAACGCCGACCACAACAGGGGCCGCGATATGGCGCAAGGCCTTGTCAAAATCGGTGCTGTTCTGCTCAGATACGTGGAAACGGCGATCTTTTGCGGTCAGCGCAAGCGTTTCTGGCGATATACTATCGAAATCGCCTATGATCGCATCCAGCGCGACACCCGCGCGCCGCGCCAACTCGCCCCCGCCATCTGCCGCCACGCAGCGCGGGGCAATAGCCAACGCTTCGGCCACATCCGTGGTTAACGCCTCTCCGCCGCCCAACAGGGTAACGGGCTCAATACTGTCAACAATGAATTCATTCATGGGTTTTTAATGCAATTTTCGGAAACAGATCACAATGTCGCCGCGAAATGATACCTTCAAGAGCACAGATTCGGGCCGCTTTGGTCCGACATTGCCTTTTATACCAACCTCCGCAGACTGGCAGAGGACGACCATCCGATGATGAATAACAATAAAATATTGACGGTATCCTACGGGACGTTTTCGTGCACGTTGGAAGGCTTCGATGACAGCTTTGGCACAATGAAAGCCATCGCCGAATACTTCCGCGACCTTGCCTCTGATGATCGATATTTTGGGGCCGAACCCCCGCAGCCAGATGCCGAAATGCTGACCCGGATTGCCGAACGCGAGATTTCACGCAGGGTCCAGGCGCGCGAACATGATGGTCGTATCGTGCTCAGTGCGACGGACGGCGACGCACAAGCCGCTGTTACCGATCCCGAGGTGAAAGCACCCGAAGAACCAACCGACAACGCTGTCGATGTGGACGTCGTGGCACAGCCAGAGCCCGTGACTGAAACAGCACCCGATCCTGAGATCATTGCAGAACCCGATGTTGTCGCGGACGTTGAAACGGTTGAGCCGTCTGTGAGCGCTATCGACGACAGCAGCGAGTCTAAAGCTGTTGAAACAGAACAAGACACCGTCGAAGATGCGGTAGAGACGGAAACGGATCAGGCCGACGAGTTCTTTGCCGCGACAACGGAAGGCGACGACGCGGACGTGGTTGAAGAAACCCCTGTTGCAATCGCCGAAGATCTTGCCGACGCAAACGCTTCTGACCCAAAGGCAGACGATAGTATTGCCGCCAAACTGCAGCGTATCCGCGCGGTTGTCTCACAAGGCCAGCAGGATTCCGCGACTGAAGAATTGTTCGAAGACGAACATGCCGACGAATTCGCCCCAAAAAGAGAGCTGCCCGACATCGCCGATGCCGTGAGTGACGTTACCACCACCCCCTCCGAGGTGATCAGCGACGCGGCCCGCGACGTGCAAGAGGCGATGACGCTGGACGATGCGGCCCAGGACGCGGACGTCGCCGAAGACGAGGAAGAGGACGACGTTGCCGCCATCCTCGCCCGGCTCGACTCTGAGACATCCGCCCGGGATGTCATTGCTGATCAAATCGAGGACACAAAACAGGACGATAGCGGTCTCGACGGCCTTGCAGCCCTGATGGCCGAAGATCGTGGGCTGGACGAAAACGAAGAGGTGGACGAAAACCTGTTTGAGGATGCGCAAGCGCCCAAACCTGTCGACGCCCCCCCACGTGCGCGCATCATCAAGGTCAAGCGCACAGAAATCGACGCCGCCATCGCCAGCGGCGCATTGGAAGAAGTCGAGGACCAGGTAGACGGAGCCGCCGCAGAGATAGAAAATGTCGTTGCATCAAGCTTGTCCGATCAAGAAGAGGCCGAATTACTGGCCGAACTGGCGCAAGTCGAAGCAGAGACCGCAGGTACGGCAATCGAACAGAGCTTGGCGGATGATGCTCAGAACGAGGCGCATCCAACAGACATCCGCGACGCCGCAATATTGGAATCAGAGGCGGTGGCCCCCAAGAACGTCAACGACGACGACGTCTCGCGCCTAATGGCTGAAGCCGACAATCAGATGGAAGAGCCCGAAGGTTCAGACCGCCGCAACGCCTTTGCCCATCTCAAGGCCGCCGTGATAGCGAAAAAAGCAGACGCTGACATCGGCAACGATTCGCTGCAGGACGAGGGGGCGTTCCGCACCGACCTTGCGTCCGTGGTGAAACCCCGTCGACCTGCCGTTACGTCCGGTCGGGCCGAACGGCCAGAGGGCAAGCGCCCCGCACCACTTAGACTGGTGGCGGAACAACGGGTTGATATTGATGACACGCCCAAGGAGCCAGTGCGCCCTCGCCGTGTTGCCGCCGAAGAGGACACAGCGCAAGACGCGGCAGATACCGGCAATTTCGCCGATTATGCCAGCGATCTGGGCGCGCACAACCTGCCCGCATTACTGGAGGCGGCGGCAAGCTATCTGAGCTTTGTCGAGGGTCGTGATGAGTTCTCGCGCCCACAGTTGATGTCAAAAGTGCGTCAAGTCGAACTGGGAGAATTCAGCCGCGAAGACGGGTTGCGATCATTCGGTCAATTGCTGCGGTCCGGCAAGATCGAAAAGATCAAAGGCGGTCGCTTTGCGGTGACCGGCGACATCGGCTACCGGCCCGACCACCGTGCTGCGGGCTAAGTCGCGCGCGATACAACAATAAAAAAGCCGGAACGGCGACCCCTCACGTTTCAGGGGATCAGATCGCCGCCGCAACATCAAGCATCGGGATCAGGCTGGCCAATTCCCTTAAAGACGAATTTCAACGGGATCGCCCATATGATGCCCAAACCAATGTAAATCAGCAGCTCTACCAAAATAGAGGGGCGATCAAACAGCGCCACAACGTTGACCGCCGCGATGATGTACAGCGGCAAGCCAAACATCAATATCAACAACGACAACCGTTTCCGGGTCTTGTAACGCAACGCCATTGGCAGTCCTCACTCAATCAGCAAAAGGATCGCGGACAAGGATCGTGTCCTCCCGCTCTGGTGAGGTGGAAAGTAGGGCCACAGGACAATCGATCAACTCTTCGACGCGACGCACGTACTTAATCGCGTTGGCAGGCAAGTCAGCCCAGCTGCGCGCGCCTTCGGTAGATTCTGACCAACCCGGCATGTCCTCATAGATCGGCGTACAACGCGCCTGCTGATCCGCAGCCGTGGGAAGATAGTCGAGTTCCTTGCCATCCAGCTCGTATCCGACACAAATCCTCAGCGTCTCGAACCCGTCCAGCACATCCAGCTTCGTGAGCGAAATGCCGTTCACGCCGCTCGTTGCGCAGGTCTGGCGGACAAGGCAGGCATCAAACCAGCCGCAGCGCCGCTTACGCCCTGTTGTGGTGCCAAATTCATGCCCACGCTCGCCCAGACGTTCACCGTCTGCATCATCCAATTCCGTCGGAAACGGCCCCTCGCCAACGCGGGTCGTGTAGGCCTTGACGATACCAAGGACAAAATCAATCGCGCCCGGTCCGACGCCAACACCCGTGGCCGCCTGCCCTGCAATCACATTGGACGAGGTCACGAACGGATACGTGCCAAAGTCGATATCCAAAAGCGCGCCCTGCGCCCCTTCGAACAGGATGCGTTTGCCTGCACGGCGGGCCTCGTTCATCACCTTCCAAACGGGCGCTGCATAGGCCAGAATGCTGGGGGCAACCTCAATCAGACTGGCCAACAACGCGTCACGATCCACAGGCTCAAGGCCCAGCCCGCGGCGGAGTGCATCGTGATGCACCAGCGCACGATCTACACGCAATTCCAGCGTGGCCTGATCCGCAAGGTCAGCGACACGCACAACGCGACGGCCCACTTTGTCTTCATAGCATGGCCCGATACCGCGCCCAGTCGTGCCAATCTTGGCCACCGAATTCTGCGCCTCGCGCGCCCGATCCAATTCGCCGTGGATCGGCAGAATCAGCGGAGTATTCTCGGCGATCATCAGTGTCTCTGGGGTGATTTCCACGCCCTGAGCCCGGATCGTCTCGATCTCTTTGATCAGATGCCAGGGATCCAAAACGACACCATTGCCGATCACACTGAGCTTGCCGCCGCGCACCACGCCAGATGGCAACGCATGCAATTTATAGACAGTGCCATCAATGACCAGCGTGTGGCCCGCATTGTGGCCCCCTTGAAAACGCGCAATTACATCCGCGCGCTCGCTCAGCCAATCGACGATCTTGCCCTTGCCCTCATCGCCCCACTGCGCGCCGACAACCACTACATTGGCCATGCTGTGCCCCTTTTCATTCAAACCCGCGCACCTATAGCGGTGCCACAGGACAACGCAAACCGCTATCTGCGTTTCTTATGACTAAAAATACCACCGCCGGAGGCACCCTTCGGTTGAGGTCAGCGCGATTTCACGCCATGACACGGCCCAATTGGGAAAAGGACGGGCACGATGACGGGATTTCTTTTGCGGTGGCTGTTTGCATTTGTCCTGCTCGCGGCGACCTACAATCCAACACAGTACAGCTACTTGCGTTGGGTTTTGGAATATGGCGGATCCAACCTTTCGATTGCCGTGCTGGCCGCACTGTTTCTGACAGTCGGGTACATCATTTATCTGCGGGCAACCTTGCGTTCCATCGGGCCTTTGGGGATGGCGCTGGTTCTGGCGCTTGTGGGTTCGGTGATTTGGGTGCTTCATGACTTGGGTATTGTAAACCTCAACGATCCCGGTCTGAACACATGGCTCGGTCTGGTTGCGTTGTCGATCGTATTGGGCATCGGGTTAAGCTGGAGCCACGTGCGTCGCTATCTTTCTGGCCAATCCGATATGGACGACGTGGACGAATAGAATGACGGGTCTTTGGGGGCTCTGATCCCGGCGATGGCGCACCTCCCCCGGTTTTTTTCAAACAGCTGAAACGTTAGCGCAGGCGTACGGGATGCCCGTGCGGTGTTTCAAGATAGGCCTTTTCCCACTGCGTGCGCATGGCCGAAACGGCCTCTGCTTCTGCCAGGCCCAGATCAGTCAGCAGCGTTTCGAGCGTTTCCAGCCATGCGTCGAAATAATCGTCTCCACCGTTTAGGTCCTTGTTCAGCCCGTGTGCTTTGAGGGTCCCGCCAAACCGGGTTGCCCAGTCGCTCCATGGGAAAACACCTGCTTCGTTCAAATGCACTGTCAACGCAAAAAGCTGCGCATGCCAAGGGGCTGCAAAGGCGGGTTCAGGTGCGTTCATGCCGGGCTAAGGTAGCTGTCCCACAGATCGAGGATCACCTCGTCCCTGGGGTGTTCAGGATGCGCCCAGATGTCTGCGGCTTGCAATGCCACAGCATAAAGCGGTTCGGGCGCTTCACCCAGACGATGCGCATTGCTGTCAGGCAGTACATGGGTGCCATGCAACCGGACAATCCGACCGACCGCCCCGGCCGCATATGCGGGCAGCCGCGTATGACCGCCGTTTACAGTCGTGTTTTCCGCCATGGCCCGCAGGCGGACGCTGTCGCCCGGACCAAAGCGGGGCGGGGTGGCGTTGGTGCGATCTGCCGGGCTACCCTTGGCAAGCACGGCGGCGACGTTTGATGCAGTCAGCCTTTTTTCGGCCAGATCGCTTGATCCCTGCCCCTGAGCAGACTCCAATTCGGCAGCCGTCAGCGCGCCTGTCTCCACCAACATATCCGCCAGTGCGGCGATCCATTTTTCATAGTAGGCAAAGCGCGCGTAGTCCTTTGGGGCCAGCGCCTCGCGGGCATGTCGCGACACATCAATGTTCCACAAACCAAGGCTGCCGCAGGCCAGCGTCAGTGCCAATGCGCGTGGGTGCCAGTCCGCATGAAAGATGATATCCTCTGCCTCGGGCACCACAGCGCCGTCGCCAAATCGTCCGCCCATGTCATGAGGGCGAGTCACGGGGTCACCGCCAGCCCGCAGCCGATCATGCTGTCGCGGCTCACCAGATCCATCAACGCGGCCTCGTCCCACCCATCGGTGCCGGGTGGGCGTTGGGGCAACACCAGATACCGAATCTCGGCTGTTGAATCCCACACCCGCACAGCGCATTCCGCAGGCAGGGTCACACCAAACTCGGCCAGCACCTTGCGCGGCTCGCGGACGGCCCGCGCGCGATAGGCGTCGGATTTGTACCACCCCGGCGGTATTCCCAACAGCGGCCACGGGTAACAGGAACACAGAGTACACACGACCATGTTGTGCAATGTGTCTGTATTTTCCACGACAACCATGTGTTCCCCCTGTCGACCATAAAATCCAAGATCGGCAAGAACGGGGTCCGCATCTTTCAAAAGTGCCGCCTTGAACGCCGGGTCAGCCCATGCGCGCGCGACCACTTGGGCCCCATTGCGGGGGCCGATACGGTTTTCGTAGGTGTCGATGATTTCATCCAGCGCAGCAGGGTCAACCAGCCCCTTTTGGGTCAGGATGGTTTCCAGCGCCTTGACCCGCAATGCAGGATCAGAGGGCAGCAGGCTATGAGGATGGTCGTGGTCAGGATGATCATGGGGCATAGCACGACTTTGCTGGAGCCTGCGCCAAAAATCCACCCCCATCATCGCTTCGCACACAGGGCTGAATGTGCATAGCACGCGCATCCGATTGGCTGCCCTGCCAAATTGGGTCGAAAGACGCCTTGCGGGTCAAAGCGTTTCTGCATAGATACCGCCCATCGCGCAGAAAAGGTCACACCACGCCTCATGGAAAATGTCGTACTCATAGTTCACTTGTTCCTCGCGCTCGGCTTGATTGCCGTTGTGCTGATGCAGCGCTCCGAAGGGGGTGGCTTGGGCATGGGTGGCGGCGGTGGCGGTGCCGCTGCGGGTCGTTCGCCAGGGACAGCCTTGGGCAAAGTCACATGGGGGCTGGCGATTTGTTTTATCATCACGTCCATCACGTTGACGATCATCGCGGCACAGAACGCATCTGGTACATCCGTGATTGACCAGTTGGGTATTGCTCCCCCAGCGCAAAACGCACCGTCCAATGATCTGGTGCCACCAGGTGGCGATTTGTTGCCCCCCACATCGCTGGATGATGCACCTTTGGTGCCAAGCGCCGACTAAACGAAATATTGAGGCATGGCAGGCCTGCGCAACATCATGTTGCGGGTGGCTTGCCCCTGACCGCCGAATCCATCTATACTGAGGTCCCGTGGGGAACGCATAATTGCGCACCCGCTGTTGGCCTTTGGCCCAGACTGATCCACGGGGGATACCACCATATGGCGCGCTACATCTTTATCACAGGCGGCGTTGTGTCATCACTTGGCAAGGGCTTGGCCTCGGCTGCCCTTGGCGCACTGCTGCAGGCACGTGGTTTTTCCGTGCGATTGCGCAAACTTGACCCCTATCTGAACGTCGATCCCGGCACGATGTCGCCCTTTGAACACGGCGAAGTGTTTGTGACGGATGACGGGGCCGAAACCGACCTTGATCTCGGACATTACGAGCGGTTCACGGGCGTTGCCGCGCGCAAAACCGATTCCGTAAGTTCGGGGCGGATCTATTCCAACGTGCTCGAAAAAGAGCGCCGCGGCGATTATCTGGGCAAGACCATTCAGGTGATCCCCCACGTCACAAACGAGATCAAGGATTTCATCAGCATTGGTGACGATGAAGTCGATTTTATGCTGTGCGAGATCGGCGGCACTGTTGGCGACATCGAAGGGCTGCCATTCTTTGAGGCGATCCGCCAGTTTTCGCAGGACAAACCACGCGGACAGTGCATTTTCATGCACCTCACGCTGTTGCCTTTCATCAAGGCATCCGGCGAGCTGAAAACCAAACCGACCCAGCACTCGGTCAAGGAACTGCGCTCCATCGGGATTGCGCCCGACATCCTCGTGTGCCGGTCCGAAGGGCCGATCCCGGTCAAGGAACGCGAAAAATTGGCGCTGTTCTGCAATGTGCGTCCCGAAGCCGTGATTGCCGCCCAAGATCTGTCGACCATCTATGACGCCCCCCTTGCCTATCACCGCGAGGGCATGGATCAAGCGGTGCTTGATGCCTTCCAGATCAGCCCCGCGCCCAAACCCGATCTGACCAAATGGGAAGATGTGAGCGATCGTATTCACAATGCCGAAGGCGAGATCAAAGTCGCCATCGTCGGCAAATACGTTCAGCTCGAAGACGCATATAAATCGATTGCCGAGGCTCTGACCCATGGTGGCATGGCCAACCGTGTGCGCGTCAAAATCGAATGGGTCGACGCCGAACTCTTCGAAAACGAAGACCCGGCACCCTATCTGAGCGGCTTTCATGCCATTCTGGTGCCCGGCGGTTTTGGCGAACGCGGCACCGAAGGTAAAATCAAGGCGGCCGAGTTCGCGCGCACCCGCAAGGTGCCGTACCTTGGTATCTGTCTTGGCATGCAAATGGCAGTGATCGAAGCGGCCCGAAATGTCGCAGGACTGACCGCAGCCGGGTCCGAAGAATTCGACCATGAGGCGGGAAAGAAGCGGTTCGAACCTGTTGTCTATCACCTCAAGGAATGGGTGCAGGGCAATCACAAGGTCGAGCGCAAGGTCGGCGACGACAAAGGCGGCACCATGCGTCTGGGCGCATATGACGCCGTCCTGACAGAAGGCACGCGGGTGGCGAATGCCTATGGCACCACCCATATCGACGAACGCCACCGCCACCGGTACGAGGTCGATATCAAATACCGCGAACAGCTGGAAAAAGCGGGGCTCAAATTCTCCGGCATGTCCCCGGATGGCCGCCTGCCCGAGATTGTCGAATGGCCCGATCATCCGTGGTTTATCGGGGTACAGTTCCACCCCGAGCTTAAATCCAAGCCGTTTGCGCCGCACCCCTTGTTCGAGGATTTCGTGCGCGCTGCCAAAGAAGTGTCGCGGCTGGTCTAAGAAGGAAATTGCCGCTGCCGTGTTCACGAACGCGTCAGATCGGTTTATCATGCGCATCATGGCCTTACCTATCGTCTGAGAACTTCAGAGGAGACATGCCCATGACCGCGCCCACGTTTCCACGCCGTGCCCTTTTGGCGACGGGCGGAGCCGCCCTGCTGACAACTGCGACCGGGTTGGTCCCGGCACGCGCCGCTGGCGTGGCCCCCACACCTACGATGCGCGGCGGGGCCAACAATTACCGGCCCGGTGCCCCGATCGTGGATCGCATCGGCGGAGGTGGTTTTTTGATGACAGGCACCGTGCGCCGCACGGGTGACGGGGCCCCCTTGCCCGGAATGCGCATTCAGATGTGGGCGCATACGACCGAAGGGCATGAACGCGACGAACACAGCCATGGCGCGACCCTGACGGATGCAAACGGTGTGTTTAAAATGGATATGCCGCAGATCGTGCCCGCCTTTGGGCAGGCACACGGGCATCTGAGCTATGACAACGCATTCGGCACTGGCGGGTTCCAAACGGTGTTTCTGCGTCCTATCATGCGCAAGTCTTCGGATACGACGCTGGATGTGGAATTCGTGCTGAAACCAGTGTGATCGCACTGCACCCAAAGGTTCCAAACGTATGCGCACTGCACTGATTTGGGTCGCTCTGGTCGCTGCGATCATTTCACCTCTTATTGCTGCGGCATTCAGCCCGCAATTGGCCTGGCGTGACGGCGTTTATATCACGTCTGGCTTTGCCGGCATTTTGGCGATGGGTCTTCTGCTGGTGCAGCCGTTGTTGGCCGCAGGTGACCTTCGCCCGCTATCCGCCGTGCGCAGCCGCCAGATCCACCGCGCCGTCGGAGGCCTGCTGGTAACCGCCATCGCTGTGCATGTTGGTGGTCTGTGGATCACCAGCCCACCCGATGTGATTGACGCACTTCTGTTCGTCTCACCGGCACCCTTTTCCATGTGGGGGGTCATCGCAATGTGGGGCGTGTTCGCGGCCGCCGTTATGGCCACCCTGCGCAGACGCGTCCGTGTTCGGCCTATGACATGGCGTCGGGTGCATGTCGCGTTGGCGGTGATTGTTGCGGGAACAACAGTCGCGCACGCCGCCCTGATCGAAGGGACGATGGAGTTCGTCTCAAAAATTACTTTGAGTGCCCTGTTGCTGCTCGCCACCGGGCGCATCGCCTATCTGACGATGCAGATGCGCCGACGTGACTAGTGTTGATGGATTATACAGACAATTAGGAAACAAACGCATCCGCTGGCATGATTGCCAGTTTGGTCGCAGGAATTTCACCGGCGTTGTTTTAGGTTGACTGATCCCAAACGCTAGGACCTTTTGGTTTCAATAGCGTATGTGAATTTCGCCTTTAACGAGAACGCGCCTCAATTCTACCATTGCTTAGCGTGCTGGCCCTTGGGGTCAGTTGTCTTGCCGCCTGCGCGCCAGTTCCCAGTCCGGGAAAATGTACGTACCGGCCAATGCTGCCGATTTACCCAAGGAAACCCGCAGTTCGTCTTGCATATCGAACGAGCCGGAAAAGTCTGCACGACGACGGACGCGACCTGAAACCGGAAAGCATCGTCAAGACATCGGCCACAGGTGTCGCCCGTCTGAAATTTCCAGCGCCATCCGGCGATGCCAAGCAAGTGACACTCAGCTTTCAGCCCGGCGCGATCAAGATTCAGGGGCGTCCCGTCAACTTTGCCCCGATTACGTTCAAACGTATAAACGACCCCACTGTTTATCTGTTTCCCTGCCTTCCGTCTTGAATCCGCTCCGCCCTTGGATGCCGACTTGATAATCAATGGAACATAGTTACGCTCAGCCTCCTGACCACAGGAGCCGGCCCTTGACCCTCAATCGACGCGATGCACTTCGCCTGAGTATTGCCAGCTATATTGCCACGCTGACCTCGCCCACCAGCGCCCGTGACATGTCAGGCACCAAAGTCATCGTGATTGGCGCAGGCGTCGCAGGTTTGGCCGCAGCCAAGCAATTGAAGGCCAACGGCGCACAGGTCGTCGTGTTGGAAGCGGGCAACTACGTCGGTGGCCGGGTACGCACCGACATGTCACTGGGGGCCCCGTTCGAATACGGGGCGGGATGGATCCATGGGCCAAGCCGGCGCAATCCGACGCAACAGCTTGCCAAGCAGATCGACGCGCCCACCTTTGTCACCCACGACGACAGTCTCGAAGTGTTTGGACCTGACGGCAGGCCACTCACCGATGCGGAATATCAGCGCCTTGACCGCCTGTATGCGGAATTGGAAGACACCCTGTATTATCCGCAACGTCCAAGACAGCAAAGCGTGCGGCAGATGCTTGAGCAAAGCGATCCGGATATTATGACGGACCCTGCAGCGCGCTGGATGCTGTCAGCCTTTTTTGAATTCAGCGTTGGGGGTGGTATCGACGACATTTCCGCCGCCAATGGATTTGAAACACTTGCATTCCCCGGGGCAGATGTGATCCTGCCCGAAGGGTATGACAAGATCTTTGCGCCACTAGCTTCGGGATTGGATATTCGCCTGAATACGCAAGTGTCCAAGGTCAGCTATGATGATATCGGCGTGACGGTCGCCGGTGAACGGGCAGATTTCGCGATTTGTACAGCCTCATTAGGCGTTCTGAAGTCTGGACAGATCACGTTTGACCCACCACTTCCTGATGATTTGCAGGACGTGATCGAACATGTCGGATTTGGCAGCGTCACGAAAATCGCTTTCAAATTTGCCAAACCGTTCTGGGATGTCGACACGCAGTATTTCGGCATCATGACGCAGCCGGATGGGCGTTGGAATTTCTGGATGAACTACCGCACGTTCAGTGATGAAAACATTCTGCTTGGTGTCTCGGTTGGTCGCTATGCGCCGATCGCGGATCGGATGAGCAAGACGGAAATGACCCGCGACGCGCTGGACGTATTGCGATCCGTCTGGGGGACCTCTGTCGGCACACCGCAGCAGGTTCTTACAACCCACTGGTCCCAAGATCCGCATTTTCTAGGGGCTTATTCCTATCCGCAGGTGGGTGGGTCCACTGCCCAATTCGAGGAATTTGAAAAGCCGATTGTTGATCGGTTATTCTTTGCGGGCGAACACACTGTGTTTGACTATTCAGGGACGACACACGGCGCTTTGATGTCAGGGCGCAGGGCGGCTAAAGATATTCTTGCGCTTTGATCGACGGCGGTTTTTGAAATGCGGCTGGGCAACGTCACGCCACGCGTGTCAGCCATTCTAACCGTTCCATTCAGCGCCGGGTGCCTGACCGGAAAAATACGACGCATTTGCGGCAAGCCGTACACATCCGATTCGCCGCCGTCCAACACATCAGCGCGGTTACCCGTTGCGCACGCGGCCCAGTGCGCTACACGCAGGTCATGCTTAGTTATCAACATATCTATCATGCCGGAAACCTGGCGGACGTGCACAAGCACAGCCTATTGGCGTGGATGCTTGACTATCTCACCCGCAAGGACAAACCGGTCAGCTATATTGAAACCCATGCGGGTCGCGCGCTTTATGATCTGACCTCGGACGAGGCGATCAAAACAGGCGAAGCCGCAATGGGCATTGCACGGGCAAAATCTTGGTTCGACCCCGATCATCCGTACATGCGTTGCCTTGCGCAAACTACTGAAACACATGGCCAAAACTCTTATCCCGGATCGCCCATGATTGCGGTGCAGACCCTGCGCGAGAGTGACCAGATTACACTGGCCGAACTGCACCCGACTGAACACCTGAACCTCGAATTGTCGCTGCCAACGGCGAAATGCTGGCGCACTGACGGCTTTTCCATGGGCCACTCCATGCTGCCCCCGACCCCGCGCCGGGGCCTGATGCTGATTGATCCCAGCTTTGAGATAAAAGACGACTATCTGACTATTCCGGGTCACATCAAAAAATATGTACGTGCATGGAATGTGGGCACGATCGCCTTATGGTACCCGATCCTGACCTCAGGCGCGCATCATACCATGCTGAAAACGCTGGAAAATGACAATCCAGACGCGTTGCGCCACGAAGTGCGGTTTCCCCCTGCGCGTCCCGGTCATGGTATGATTGGATCGGGCCTGTTTGTGGTGCGCCCCCCCTTTGGACTTGCTCAAGAGGCCGCAAAATTGAAAACTCGGTTTGACGCACTCAGCTAGAGGCATGTGACGTGTTTGAACGACTTTTTCCCAAGCGGCCCAAGGAAAAGCCGAAACTGCCAGAGCCGACCCCGCAACTGGCGTTGGGTGCTCTGTTGGTGCGCATTGCCATGGCTGACAGCGATTATCAGGCTGCAGAACTGGCTGCCATCGACAAGGTTTTGGCCAGCACATTCAATCTCAAGCCCATCGCGGCAGCAAAACTGCGCGCAACCTGCGAGGCGTTGGAACGCCATGCGCCCGGCACACCTGAATATGCGAAAATCCTGCGGGATACAGTACCTTACGACGACCGATTGAACCTTGCGTTTTCGATGTGGAAGGTCCTGCTTGCTGACGGCGAACACGTCGCCATTGAAGAGACGACATTACATCAGATTGAGGCGGCCATGGGCATCACCCCTGACGACAGCGCCGACATCAAATCGCGCGCGCTTGGCTAATGCCCCGCGGATCAGTATGGGAATACTATGTTTCAAGACTTGCTTAACCGCCTTATCCAGTTGAACCCTGAGCCTATCGTAGATGCCGATGCGCGCCTCGCGTTGACCGCACTGCTGGTGCGGGTTGCGCGCTCTGACCATGATTACAGCGGCAGTGAACAAGGTTTGATTGATCAGATCACGCAGGACCGATATGGCCTGTCACATCCGGACGCCGTGGCACTGCGCACAGAAGCCGAAGCCATGGAAGCCGAAGCCCCCGACACTGTGCGCTTTACCCGCGCTGTCAAAGATGCCGTTGCATATGATGACCGGGTCGGTGTGGTCGAAGCGTTGTGGAAAGTCGTTCTGGCCGATGGCCAACGCGCACAAGAAGAGGACGCGTTGCTGCGCCTTGTGACGAACTTGCTGGGCGTGTCGGACCCGGACAGCGCCAAGGCCCGTCAACGCGTTTCAAAATGATCGTTTCTCTTGGCATGTACGATATCCCGCATGCCTCGGCCGCATATGACAAGCTGTGGTCCCTCATTCGCGCCGAATTGGGGACAGGGCCCAACGCCATCAGCAGGGCGGGCGATCTATGGGCCGACTGGCAGTCCCCCGACTTGCTGCTGTCCCAGACCTGCGGTCTGCCCTATCGCGCGCGCCTGTACGACAAAGTGACGCTCGTCGGCACGCCAGACTATGGGCTGCCAGGCTGCCCACCGGGGTATTACCAAAGCTATATCCTGCGTCGCAGCGACGATCCCCGCACCTTGGCCGAGTTGGCGCAAACCGGCACGCTTGCCTATAATGAACCGCTATCGCAGTCAGGTTGGGCGGCCCCAGTGGCACATCTGGCTGGCATAGGGCACCGTCCGGGTGCCACGCTGCAGACGGGCGCGCACCTTGCATCTGCACATGCCGTTGCACAGGGCACTGCCGACTATGCATCCATTGACGCAGTCACTTATATGATGTGGGGGCACTCTAACGCATATAGGTTTGACAGGCTTGAGATTGTAGCACGCACGGACCCGACGCCGGGGCTGCCGTTTATTACAAGCCGAACCCGTGATCCGAAACCAATTGCACAGGCTGTGGGAAAAGCCATCGCCGCGCTGTCATCAGATGATCGCAGAATCCTGATGCTAAAGCAGCTGGTGCAGATTCCTCAACAGGCCTATCGGACAATCCCAATTCCGCTTACGCCCTAAGCGCGCCCCAAAAGCAGTGATCAAATTGGCATCACGTGGCGTCAAACTGGGCATTTCTGCCTGATTTCGGTCGAATTGCGCGTAGACATACCGATTGATTACGCATTCATTGCAGTGAACTGAGCAATTGGAGCGAGTCAGTGTCTGCCGCACCCGTCATCGAAATTCAAAACCTCCACAAAGCGTATGGAATGTTGGAAGTTCTGAAAGGTGTCGATATCGCTGCAAGTCGCGGCGATGTGGTGTCGTTGATCGGCTCGTCCGGCTCTGGAAAATCCACGCTTTTGCGCTGTTGCAACCTGTTGGAAGATAGCCAGCAAGGCGAGGTGCTGTTCAAAGGCGAACCTGTGTCGTGGAAGGGCAGCGCACATGGCCGTCGCCCATCTGACGCAAAACAGGTCCTGCGTATTCGCACGAACCTGTCCATGGTATTTCAACAGTTCAATCTGTGGGCACACATGACCATCCTGCAAAACGTGATGGAAGCGCCCGTCACGGTGCTGCGCCGGGATCCGGCCGAAGTAGAAAAAGCCGCCCGTGCCTATCTCGACAAGGTGGGCATTGGTGACAAATGCGATGTGTTCCCGGCACAATTGTCAGGTGGCCAACAACAACGTGCTGCAATCGCACGCGCGTTGTGCATGGAACCCGAGGCACTGCTGTTTGACGAACCGACCAGCGCGCTGGACCCTGAGTTGGAACAAGAAGTTATCAGAGTGATCAAGGATCTGGCCGCCGAAGGGCGGACGATGCTGATCGTCACCCATGACATGAAATTGGCCGCGGACGTCTCTGACCACGTGGTGTTTTTGCATCAGGGCCTGATCGAAGAACAAGGGCCGCCGAGCGATCTGTTTGGCGCGCCGAAATCAGAACGTCTGCGTGGGTTTCTATCTGCGACCCACGCGTAATATGTAACTTAAGGAGTAAATACCCGTGAAATTTATGATTATTACCAGTGTTGTTGTCGCTATGACCGCGACCTTCGCCCTCGCCGACGGCCATTCCGTGGTACGTATGGGCACCGAGGGTGCCTACCCCCCCTACAACTTCATCAATGACGCCGGCGAAGTCGACGGGTTCGAACGCGATCTGGGCGACGAGCTGTGTGCGCGTGCCGAACTGACCTGCGAGTGGGTCAAGAATGACTGGGACAGCATCATCCCAAACCTCGTGTCCTCCAACTACGACACGATCATGGCGGGCATGAGCATCACGGACGAACGTGACGAAGTCATCGACTTTACCCAAGACTATTTCCCTCCCACCGCATCCGCCTATGTCGGCGCGTCTGACGCAGCGGACTGGGAAGGTGGCGTTGTCGCCGCACAAACAGCGACCATTCAGGCCGGACACATCGCATCGGGCGGTGCCACACTGGTTGAATTCGCAACCCCCGAAGAAACTGTGGCCGCCGTGCGCAACGGCGAAGCCGACGCCGTGTTTGCGGACGCCGATTATCTGGCTCCACTGGTCGAAGCATCAGGCGGTGAGTTGATGTTTGTTGGCCCCGACGTGCCACTGGGCGGCGGTGTGGGCATGGGCCTGCGTGAATCCGATACCGAACTGACAGCAAAGTTCGACGCGATCATAACTGAAATGAAAGCTGACGGCTCTTTGAACACCTTGCTGGTCAAGTGGTTCGGCGAAGAAACGGCTCAGTATTGAGACATCTGTAGGGTGGGCGATATCGCCCACCCTACGTTTTGACGCGCGCCCGTGTTTTCCCATTGCACAGACCCCGACACGCTCACCACTTTGTGGTGGCTGTCGTGCTATCTGACGACAGGCGTACATTTTTCATTTTACTACAGTTTCCTTAAGGTGATCGGCATTCTGGCCGTCACCGCACCGGTCGCGCTTGCCTTTGGCTTTGGGGGCGCAATGGCGGCGCGGTCGGCATTTTTGCCTCTTTCATTGTTTGGCAAAGGGTATATCGCCATTGTGCGCGGCGTACCTGACATCGCTTTTTTCCTGTTCTTCGTCATTGCCCTCGATCAGGGGTTTGAATGGCTGCGTCACCAAGCGTTGTGCCCGGACTGGACCGAAGCAATCCGACAGGGCAACGATTTCCTGGTCTGTCCACAGGCCAAGCTACCGCTTGGTAACGCGCCGCAAGTGGTGCACCAGTTCTACGCCTTTGGACTTGCGGTCATCACCTTTGCGCTGGTGTTCGGTGCCTTTGCGGCCAACGTGATCTTTGGGGCTATGCGGGCAGTTCCCAAGGCACAATTGGAAACAGCCGAAGCATACGGGATGAATCCCCGCCAGACATTCTGGCGCGTTCTGGTCCCACAAATGTGGGTATACGCCCTGCCCGGACTGTCGAACCTGTGGCAAGTGTTGATCAAGGCGACGCCCCTTTTGTTCCTGCTGGGCATTGAGGATGTCGTGTATTGGGCGCGGGAACTGGGTGGCACGAAAACCGCGCGCTTTACCGACTATCCACATGGGGATTGGCGCATGTGGTACTTCCTTGCGCTGCTGGTATTCTATCTGTTCATGACCTGGGGGTCTGAAAAGGTGCTTGACCGGATCATGGCGCGCCTGACACGCGGGCAGGCAACCAGCGGCGGCGAAGCCCAGCGCAAAGGGACCCCTGCATGACCTTCACGCTCCAATATGACTGGGCCCCGCACCCATGAGTTGCCTTCAGACAATTCAGGATTATGGCCTGCGTGCGATCGGGATCGGCGAGCGGCTGTTGCCGCGCAGTGATTTTACACTGTGTGAACAGTTCACCCTGATTGGGTCTGGCATGATCTGGAATATCTATTTCGGTCTGATGGCGCTGTGCACCGGCTTTTGCCTTGCCGTTGCGATTGCGGTGGCCAAGGGCCTGCCCAATCCGTGGCTGCGCAAACCTGCAGAATGGTTCGTCTTTCTGTTTCGCGGCTCGCCGTTGTTTATCCAGTTCTTTTTCGCCTACTTTTTGTTCCTCAGCCTCAAAGGGGCATACCCGATCTTTTCGCCTTTCACGGCTGCATGGCTGGGCGCGCTGATCGTTTTGTTTTTGAATACTGCAGCCTATTCTGCACAAATTTTTTATGGGGCACTGCAATCCATTCCCAAAGGCGAGGTTGAGGCGGCGGACGCCTACGGGCTGTCGGGCTGGTTGCGGTTTCGCCGCGTGGTGTTCCCCACGATGCTGCGCCTTGCATGGCCGTCCTATACGAACGAAGCAATTTTTCTGTTCCACGCAACGACGCTGGTCTATTTTTCGGGCTTTCCGGCATGGCAGCAACGCGGAGACGCGCTGTATTACGCGAGCTATTTTGCGGACAAGACGTTCAATCCGTTTGTCCCCTACCCCATTCTGGCCATGTATTTTATTTTGCTCACGTTGGTGATTATCGGGGTGTTTGGTCTAGTAAATGCGCGGCTAAATCGCCACCTTCCTGCCAACACGCGCTCACGTATCCGCGTGCGCCCCAATTTGATCCGCTGATAGATTTGATTTCATGTCTACGGCGGGCTTTTTTTAAACAGAAAAGAACAAGACCATGCACGAGTGGCTGATCGAAAACCCCCATATCCGCACGATCCGCGTTGCCGCATCTGACCTCAACGGCGTAGCGCGCGGTAAGAGGATGCCCGTGCGGTTCGCCGACAAGGTAGCAAGTGAAGGGACACGGTTTCCCATGTCCGTTCTGAACCTCGACATTTGGGGCGAGGACATCGACAACAGCCCGCTGGTGATGGAATCTGGTGATCGCGACGGCGTGTTAAAGCCAACCGAACGTGGGTTTATGCCCATGCCATGGCTGGAAAACCCGTCCGGCCTTTTGCCGATCTGGATGTATCACGAGGATGGTCGCCCCTTTATGGGTGATCCGCGCCATGCGCTGGCCCAAGTCGAAAAGCGTTTTAAAGACAGAGGTTTGACGCCGGTGGTTGCGGTCGAGCTTGAGTTCTTCTTGATCGATGATGCGGGCAAGCGGTTGCGCGTGCCCATGTCGCCCCGATCAGGCAAGCGCCGCGTAGCGGGTGAAATCCTGAGCTTGCGCGCGCTCGATCAGTTCGACGACTTCTTTTCCGAATTGTATGACGCCTGTGAGGCGATGGATATCCCTGCCGACACCTCGATTTCCGAGGCCGGATTGGGGCAGTTCGAAATCAACCTGATGCATCAGGCTGACGCGCTGAAGGCTGCCGATGACGCGTGGCTGTTCAAGATGCTGGTCAAGGGCATGGCGCGCAAGCACGGCTTTGCTGCCTCGTTCATGGCCAAACCCTATGACGACTATGCGGGTAACGGCCTGCACATGCATTTTTCGGTTCTGGACGCGGATGGGAACAACGTCTTTGATGACGGCACTGCCACCGGCAGCGATATGTTGCGCCATGCGGTCAATGGCTGTTTGAACGGCATGCCGGGATCGACGCTGGTGTTTGCACCGCATGCCAATTCCTATGCCCGGTTCGTGCCCGGTGCCCATGCGCCCACGGGCGTCGCCTGGGCCTATGAAAACCGCACGGCAGCCATTCGTATCCCATCTGGTCCCCCTATAGCGCGCCGGATTGAACACCGCCTCGCGGGGGGGGATGTGAACCCATATCTTTCCATCGCGGCCGTTCTAGGAGCCGCGATCAACGGCATTGATGACGCGTTGGATCCGCCTACCCCCATCACCGGCAACGCCTATACCCAAGAGTTGCCGCAGGTGCCAAACACGTGGGAAACAGCGATCGACGCGTTTGAAACAAGTGCTGAGACCGCCCGGATTTTTGATGCCGAACTGATCCGCAACTTTGTCATGACCAAGCGGCAAGAGGCGCAGTACATGGCCGATCTGACCGTCGAAGAGCAGACGGAAATCTACCTCGACACTGTATAGGCACTGCTTTATCCTCGGCAATTAACCATCAGGTGATCCATGAAAATCGGCATATTGCAGACTGGCCACGTGGCCGAAGACCTGATTGCAGAAAATGGTGACTACCCAGAAATCTTTGCCAGCTTTTTGAACGGACAGGGACTGACGTTTGAAAACTATCCTGTGGTGGACAACATCTTTCCGGCCAGTTGTGACGCAGCCGACGGGTGGCTGATAACCGGATCAAAATTCGGTGCCTACGAAGACTTGCCATGGATCGCACCTCTTGAAGCCCTGATACGCGACATTTTCGCAGCCGACCTGCCCATGATCGGCGTGTGTTTTGGTCACCAGATCATCGCGCAGGCCCTTGGCGGTAAGGTCGAAAAATTTTCAGGCGGGTGGTCCATTGGGCCGCAGAATTACGCCGTGAACGGGACGCCCGTTACTTTGAACGCATGGCATCAGGATCAGGTTGTCGAACGCCCTGTGGGCGCGAAAGTGCTCTCTTCGACTGCGTTTTGCGAGAACGCCGCTTTGCTCTATAGCGACCGAATACTCACGATCCAACCGCATCCCGAAATCAATCGCACCTATCTCAAGGGTTTGCTTGATGTGCGCGCGCCTGGCGTGGTCCCTGAACCAACCCGCCAGGCAGCGCTTGACGCACTCGACACCCCAACACACAGCGCCCAGCTTGCCGACATGTTCGCGCTGTTTTTCAAGGAAAAGAGGATCGTATGAACGACCCACAGTTGACAGACCTACCCGATGCGGCCCGCCTCTACCTAGAGGACCGACGTCTGGACGAGGTGGAGTGCATCATCTCTGACCTACCTGGCATCGCACGCGGCAAGGCGGTCCCGGCGTCTAAATTCGCGAAGCAGGACTATTTCCACCTGCCCGACAGCATCTTTTATCAGACCATCACCGGGGGCTGGGGTGAGGCCGCGGGCGACGACGGGTTTATCGAAAAAGACATGATCCTGCGCCCGGACATGAGCACTGCCACAGCCGCCCCCTGGACTGGAGATTGGACACTGCAGGTGATCCACGACGCCTATGACCGCAAGGGCGTGGCTGTGCCGTTCAGCCCACGCAATGTGCTGAAACGAGTCGTGAAACTGTATCACGATCAAGGATGGGATCCGATTGTCGCCCCCGAGATGGAGTTTTTCCTGATCGCGCGAAATCTGGACCCCGCACAGGAAATCAAGCCTATGACTGGCCGTTCGGGGCGGCCGGCGGCTGCGCGGCAGGCCTATTCCATGACGGCGGTGGATGAGTTCGGCCCGGTGATCGACGACATCTATGATTTCGCAGAAGCTCAAGGGTTTGAAATTGACGGCATCACCCAAGAAGGCGGAGCCGGTCAGTTGGAGATCAACCTGCTGCACGGTGATCCGGTCAAGCTGGCAGACGAAGTGTTTTATTTCAAGCGGTTGATCCGCGAGGCGGCCCTGCGACACGACTGCTTTGCCACCTTCATGGCGAAACCGATCGAGGATGAACCGGGCAGTGCGATGCACATCCACCATTCCATCATAGATCAGGCAACCGGCCAGAACATTTTCGTCGGCCCACAGGACGGCGACACCGACGCGTTCTTTCACTTTATCGCCGGGTTGCAGAATTACATGCCCGCCGCATTGGCCGTGATGGCCCCCTACGTGAACAGCTATCGCCGCTATGTCAAAGATCACGCCGCGCCTATCAATCTTGCATGGGGGCGCGACAACCGCACCACGGGCATTCGCGTGCCTTTGTCCACACCGCAGGCGCGACGCGTTGAAAACCGCATCGCAGGTATGGATTGCAACCCGTACCTGGGTATCGCCGCCTCGCTGGCCTGTGGCTATCTGGGCCTGATGGAGGAAAAACGCCCCTCGCCCCAATTCAAGGGCGATGCCTATGAAGGCGACGGCGATATCCCGCGTGTTCTGGGCTCTGCACTGGATCTGTTTGATAACTGTGCGCCGTTGCATGACGCATTGGGCCCCGATTTCGCACGGGTCTATTCCATAGTAAAACGCGCAGAATACGAAGAGTTCTTGCAGGTCATTTCCCCATGGGAGCGCGAACATCTGCTGACGAACGTCTGAACGGCAACCCGGCCCTTCAGGGAGGATTTTTAACGACAGAGAAGCTTTGATGAACCTGCTCTATGCCAATGACAAGACGGGCGCGTATCCTGAAAGTTGGTATGCCGCCACGGCCGACATTCCTGCCCCTCGTCCGCCCTTGCAAGGCGATGTACGCGCCGACGTTTGTGTGGTTGGTGCAGGATATACTGGTCTGTCAGCCGCGCTGCATCTAGCACAGGCGGGGCATAGCGTGGTGGTGGTCGAGGCACACCGAGCAGGCTTTGGCGCGTCTGGGCGCAATGGCGGACAGTTGGGTTGGGGCCAGCGTGCGGATCAGCCTGCGTTGGAAAAGATGGTCGGCATGGGCGCGGCCCGCGATCTGTGGGCGTTGGGCCAAGAGGCGACCGCGCTGGTCAAATCGCTGGTCGCTGAGCACGACATCGACTGTTATCTGCGCCCCGGCATCGCATGGACGGGCGAAAGCCGCGCCGAAGTCGATGATTTACATGCCTATGCTGCGCATATGTCGACGCATTACGATTATCATATGGACGCGTTGGATGCGGCCGGTTTGGCCGCGTTCTGCCCTTCGCCTGCATACAAAGGCGGCATTATGAATTGGGATGCAGCCCATCTGCACCCTTTGCGCTATGCGCTTGGGCTGGCGCGTGCTGCAGAAGCGGCCGGTGCGACAATCTATGAACGCAGCGCCGTCACTGGCATCACGCAGGGCGCACAGGTCCGGATACACACGGATGGCGGCACCGTTACCGCAGACAGCGTGCTTCTGGCCTGCAACGGATATTTGGGCAATCTTGAGCGATCAGTGGCCCGACGGGTTATGCCCATCAATAACTTTATCGCTGCCACCGCCCCACTTGGGGACGACGCAGCGCAAGTGTTGGCGCAAGACATTGCCGTGGCCGACAGTCGGTTTGTCGTGAATTACTTTCGTCTATCCCATGATAAACGACTGCTGTTTGGCGGCGGTGAAAGCTATGGCTATCGCTTTCCCGCGGACATCGCGGGCACAGTACGCAAACAGATGGTTCAGATCTTTCCCCATTTGGCTGATGTCCCGATTGACTACGCGTGGGGTGGCACTCTTGGGATCACGATCAAGCGGTTGCCATACGTGTCGCGCGTCACACCAAATGTTCTATCGGCGTCGGGCTATTCAGGTCATGGGGTCGGCACGGCCACCCATGCGGGCAAGCTGATGGCCGATGCGATCCTGGGGCAATCGCGCGGCTTCGACACCATGGCCGCGATCCCGAACCAACCCTTTCCCGGCGGCAGCGCTTTGCGCACACCGCTGCTGGCTTTGGCCATGACCTGGTATTCCTTGCGTGATCGGCTGGGCGTCTAGTCCGTTTCCCTATTTTAGTCCGGAACGTGTCGGCTGTTTGCGGCGCATGCTATAAAATCGTTTCTTTTTTTTTGATTTTGGATTTAATAAAACGAAATCCATACATAAGGAATCTGAAATATGACCCTGCCCGACATGCACAGCGCCGAAGCGATCCCAGAGGCCGCGCGCGCCGAAATCGACCGCTTGCTGTCCTCGGGCGACCTGTTTCGCTACACGGCTGCAAATGATGCACCTGTTTCGCTGCTTGAAGCCGAGTTCGCAGAAATGATGGGTGCAAAATTTGCGCTGGCCGTATCATCCTGTTCTGCGGCTCTGTTCCTTTCACTCAAGGCGCTGAACCTGCCGCGCGACGGGCGTGTGTTGATCCCAGGGTTCACCTTTGCTGCCGTTCCTTCGGCTGTGATGCATGCGGACTGCCTGCCAGTGCTCTGCGAGGTCGGCGAAAATTATCGGATCGACATCGACGATTTCTCGGCCAAGCTGCCAAATGTCAGCGCGGTGATCGTCAGCCACATGCGCGGACACACGTCTGACATGAATGCGATCATGGCGCTGTGCGATGCCGCCGGTATTCCAGTGATCGAGGATGCGGCACATTCGCTTGGCACCACGTGGCATGACGCGAAAATCGGAACGATCGGCAAAATCGGCTGCTTTTCGTTCCAGTCCTACAAGATGATCAACGCGGGCGAAGGTGGGGTCATGATAACGGACGACGCCGATCTGGTGGCCCGTGCAATCATCATGTCGGGCGCCTATGAGCATAACTGGAAAAAACACCCCGTCCTCCAAAACGCCTTTGCGATCCACCAAAACAAACTGCCACTCTACAACCTGCGTTTGTCCAACCTCAGTGCCGCGGTCATTCGCCCGCAATTGCCGCATCTGGCGCGCCGGGTGACAGACGGACGGCGCAATCATGATCATGTGGCGGCACGGCTCGGCCAGTGTCAGGGCATCAACGTCCCTGCCCCTCTGCCAGGCGAAGTGCGCGCACCGGATTCGATTCAGTTCAACCTTGTTGGCATGAGCGACGCCGAAGTCGCGACCTTCGTCGCAAAGGCTGGCGAAAACGGAGTCAAGGTTCAGGTATTTGGGGCAAGCGCAGACAATGCGCGTGCCTTTTGGAACTGGCAGTTCATCCCGGATTTACCAGAGTTGCCGCAAACCAGAGCCATGCTGATGCGGGCGTGCGACGTGCGTTTGCCGGTCCACCTGCCGGTTCATACGCTGGACGCTGTGGCCGACGTATTGCTTAAGGCCGTGGCCGCATCCAGCACATCGCGGGCGGCCTAAATACGGCGAGGCCATCGTTTCTTCTGACCAAAAATACCACGGGCCACGGCGCGCCAGCGACGGGGGGCAGAGCCCCCATCGCACTCATTCACAACAGGCTAGACGCACCAATTCGGTGCGCTCGCTTCAGGACAGCTTTGACAGCTTGGCCTGCAGCTCGGCCAGTTGTTTTTTGATGGTGGCAAGGTCTTCGGTCTCTTCTTCTGTTCCCTCATCGGGTGCGGCACCGCCGGTCCAACCCGGGGTCAGGCCGCCAGTCATCGCCTTCATAAATGCGGCCTGCTGGGCCTGCATCATGTCAAAACCCGGCATCTTGCTCATCGGGTTCATAGCAGAGACGTTTTCGATGACCTTGCTCTGGCCATCACGCAGCATCGCGAACGAAGTTTCGAGGAATTGCGGCACAACGGACACTCCCCCGCCCATATAGCTGCGGACCAGATCGTTCAGAACATCCACGGGCAACACCGACTCACCACGGCTTTCGTGCTCTGCGATGATCTGCAACAGGTACTGGCGGGTCAGGTCATCGCCTGTCTTAAGGTCCACGATCTGCACTTCGCGCCCATCGCGAATGAACCCCGAAATATCTTCAAGCGTAACGTAATCGCTGGTTTCAGTGTTATAGAGACGGCGGCTGGCATAGCGTTTGATTAAAAGTGGTGCTGGTTTTTCCGTCACGTGCCTGATCTCCCCGATACCTGCGTGCTGCAGCGCAACTTAGGCGCACTGAACGGAAAAAGAAAGGTCGCGTGTCGCAGCGTACGGACAGGGGGGTACAGCGGGTTTGATGCCGCGATGGCATACGCTCTTTGCAAACAAAAAAGGCGGACCCACAAGGGGCCCGCCAAAGTCATCGCGTCATTTCAGGGAGGAAGAAGACGCGATATCTCGTAAACTCTTACTTCGCTGTGGCTTTCTTGGCCGCAGCTGTCATGTCGCCTGTCGCTTTTTTCACAACGGCGGATGCATCTTCGCTCATGTCTTTTCCAGCGGCCATCATCAGCTCAACTGTGTCCATTTGAACTTTCTTGGCGACTTCAGCAAAAGCGGCCATGTGCTCGGACGCAACTTCAGCATAGGACGAAGCGAAATCTGTCATCGCTTTGGCGTAGTCTGCTGGCTCGGCTTTGGCTTTCGCCATGTCCGACATTTTCGCCAGAGTTTCTTTGGTCCATTTGGACGAAATCTCTGTGGATTTTTCAGCTGCGTCGATGGCGACAGTGCTCAGTTTTTCATTCAGCGATGTCGCTGTTTTGAACGCGTCTTCCATAGATCCTGTGTCGACGGGGAACGAACCCATTACGTCTTTGAACATCGCGCTGATATCTTGTGTCTTAGCCATTTTGTCACTCCTGGATTTGCCGTGGGACAGATCCCACTGTTAACTTCTGGACTGAACTTACTTGCTGCATCGCAGCATTTCAAGTATTTTTTGCTGCACCGCAGCAATTATACTCAAGTAGCTGAAAACACAATATATCTTGACCTTTTAAATCACGGCTTTGCCTTGACGGTAACGTATGTTCCGGGGGCATCACACAAAATTGGATGGGCAGAATCACCCGGATCACGCGCTGGAACCTGCGCCCCGGCCCGTTTTTTCAGCCATGCCCCCCAACGTGGCCACCATGATCCCTCATGGAATTCCGCGGTGTCGGCCCATGTCTTGTAATCAAGGCTAAGGTCTGTGTTGGTGTAGTGCCCATATTTTTTCTTGGTGGGTGGATTGACGATGCCCGCGATGTGGCCCGACTGGGTCATGATGAATGTCTTGTTTTTGGAGCCCATCGCCTGAATGCCGCGATAACTGTCTTTCCACGGGGCGATGTGATCCGTCTCGCAGGCAATGGCGCACAGCGGAACGTCAACATCCCCCAGTGTCAGATGGTGGCCCATCAAATCAAAACCGCCATCGGCCAATTCGTTCCGTTGGCACAGGCCGCGCAAGTACTGCATCGCCATCTTGGCCGGCAGATTCGCACCGTCCCCGTTCCAGTACAGCAAATCGAACGCAGGCGGCGTCTGGCCCATCATGTAGCTTCTGATAGCAGGCTGATAAACAAGGTCGTTGGACCGCAAGAACGTAAAGGTGCGCGCCATTATGACTGAGGGCAAAATGCCCTTTTCACTGCACTCGGCCTCGATTCCATCGATAAAGTCGTCCGTCAGGAACGGTGCGAATTCACCTTGATCGCCAAAATCCGTCAGCGCCGTAAAGAAGGTGGCGGACTTGACCGACTTGTCGCCGCGCTGTTTCAGCAGGCCAAGGGTCAGGGCCAGCGTGGTGCCAGCAATACAATAGCCAATCGCGTTGACCTGCTTTTCGCCTGTGATCGCTTTGGCGGTATTGATGGCCGTCAAATATCCGTCTTCTATATAGTCTTCCAATCCGACCCCCGCATAGGCGGCGTCGGGATTGATCCAGCTGACGACGAACAGGGTGTGACCCTGATCCACCAACCATTTGACCATGCTGTTCTGTTCCTTGAGATCAAGGATATAGAACTTGTTGATCCACGGCGGGAACAGCACCAGCGGCGTCTTGTGCACGGTTTCAGTGGTGGGCGTGTACTGGATCAGTTCCATCATCTTGTTGCGGAACACAACCTTGCCAGGCGTGGTAGCAATGTTGACGCCCAGTTCGAACGCCTTGTCATCCGCCAGCTTGACGATCAGTTCGCCATTGTTGGATTCCAGATCGGAAATCAGGTTCTCAAGCCCCTGCACCAGTGACTGACCTTCGGTCTCGACCGCTTTTTCCAGTGCATCGGGGTTGGTGGCCAGAAAGTTGGTGGGTGACATCATGTCGAGGATCTGGCGCGAGAAAAAGCCGAGACGCTCTTTTTCCTTGTCGTCCATGTCGGTAACATCTTCGATCGCCTGTTCAACCGCTTTGGCGTTGATCAGGTACTGCTGTTTCACAAATTTGAAATACGGATGCGTGTCCCACATGGGATTGGTGAACCGTCGGTCCTTGCGGCCGGGATCGACGGGAGCGACCAGTTTGCCGCTGCTTAATGCCTTTTGGGCTTCCACAAAGTGAGTGACAGAAGACGACCAAAACTGCAGCTGATGCTCAAGCACCTTGGCGGGATCGCGAAATGTCTCGTGCCAATAGGCGGTGGCAGCCTTTGTGAACAGCTCCTGATTCGGACCATCCAATGCCGCATTGTGCATGCTGCGGTGCGTCATAACTTGAGTGAGTCGCTGTGACAGTTCCTCAACTTTACGCAGATTAGTGTTCAATTTGTCGAGGTTTTCACCCGAGACGGCACCACCGGTGGTGTCTTTGGTTGTCATATTAATGTCTTCCTCGTATCCTTTGCACGTGCAGCATTTTGGCGATGCCTCATTACTGCCGATATATATGGTCGCATGTTTCAGGGGGCAAAGCGACAAACAGTCTGACGCGGGTGCAAATTGCGCCTGCCCCCACATGAGTTAAGGAGTGCCATATGCGCTACATGATCAATTACGATTTGATGGAAACGATGCGTAACACCAATCAGTGGCTTGGTGCATCCGCACAAGCGCTTGGCAGCTATCCCGCATTTTCAATGTTGCCAAACCCCGCCATGGAATGGATGCGCGCTTGGGGCGAAGTCACCGAACGGACATTCCAGCGGATGATTGTGAAACCCGACTGGGCGATTCCGTCCGTCACAGGAGAAGATGGCAAAGACCATATTGTCAGTATCGATATCTGCGTGCCCGGTGCATTTGGCGACTTGATTCATTTTAATGTGAACGACCGCAAGCCGCGCGACCGCAAGGTCTTGGTTGTGGCACCGATGTCAGGCCACTACGCAACCTTGCTGCGCTCAACCGTGATGTCGCTGCTGCCCGATTGCGAAGTGTACATCACCGACTGGCACAATGCGCGCGACATTCCGGTGTCGGCCGGCAAGTTCGACATCGAGGACTATACGCTCTACCTCGTTGATCATATGCGCCACCTTGGCCCAGACACGCATGTGATTGCAGTCTGCCAACCTGCCCCGCTGACATTGGCCGCCACCGCCTATCTGGCCGAAGAGGACCCAGATGCGCAGCCGCGTTCACTGACCTTGATCGGTGGACCGATCGACCCGGATGCGAATGCCACGGACGTCACAGACTTTGGCCGCCGCGTCACCATGGGCCAGCTTGAGGAAACGATGATCCAGCGCGTTGGGTTCAAATACCCCGGCGTGGGTCGCAAGGTATATCCCGGCTTGCTGCAACTCGCTTCCTTCATCTCGATGAACGGTGAGACGCATCAAAATGCTTTCCAGGACCAGATCAGCGCCGTGGCGCGCGGCGATGCTGCCGACCATGACAAGCACAACAAGTTCTATGACGAATATCTGGCCGTGATGGATATGACGGCCGAATTCTACCTGTCGACCGTCGACCGCATCTTTAAGAACCGTGAAATCGCCAAGAACGAATTCACCGTTGCGGGCAAGTTGGTCGATATTGGCAAGATAACAACTGTGGCTGTCAAAACCGTTGAAGGGTCCAAGGACGATATTTCCGCGCCGGGCCAGTGTGTTGCGGCCCTTGATCTGTGTACCGGCCTGCCGGACAGCAAAAAGGCAAGCCACGTCGAAGAAGGTGCCGGACATTACGGCATCTTTGCAGGCAAAAGCTGGCGCAATAACATCCGTCCGCTTGTTCTGGGCTTTATCGACGCGAATTCGTCCGACAAACCCAAGAAGAAGCCCGCCAACAAGAACGAAGCAGCGTAATGGGTGTGGCAGGTTTCGACCTGCCATTCCAATGCGACTGTGGATGCGTCACAGGCACATTGCTGGGAGTAAGCCCCAGCAATGGCAACCGCATCGACTGTTACTGCGCAGATTGCCACACTGCCGAAGTCTTTGCCGCGCCCAATCGCGCGGTAAAACCCGGCCCTGTGCATCTGTACCAGACCACGCCCGCACAAGTCCGGTTTGATACAGGGTTCGACCAACTGGCCGTCTTTTCCCTGTCCCCCAAGGGCGTGTTGCGCTGGTATGCAGCCTGTTGCGGCGCAATGTTATTCAACACATTGCGCACCCCCAAGCTGGCTTTTGCCGCATTTTATACAGACCGCGCAAAGGCCGCTGACACGCTTGGTCCCGTCAAGACACGGGCTAACATCCAAAAGGGCGATGGCACTTCGCGGCACGAAGGGTATCGACATGCACTGAGCAGTCTGGCGCGCACTGCAATCCCTGCCCGACTGACGGGTACATGGAAAACCACACCGTTCTTTGATCGCGATACGCTGGCCCCTGTGCGCGATGTCTATGTGTTGACCAAAAACGAACGCGCTGCGGCCTCAACAGAACCTGCCTAAAGGCCGCCGCAGTAAGTCGCCTCGCCCAAGCGGTCCCTATCTATCGCAAAATTAGCGGCTGGCGCATCCAGTCACGCAACGCTTGCGTCGTTTCGGCCGGGGCCTCTAGCGTGGGCAAATGGCCCGCTGTATCCAGCACGCGCAGTTCAGCCCCATGGATCAGTTCGGCCATGAATGTGTGTCGTTTGACCGGGCACAGGGCGTCGTGGGCCCCGCACAAGACCAGCGTGGGCGCACGGCATTTGCGCAATGTGCCTTGTTGATCGCGCCGCCGCTGCAACGCGCGGGACTGGCGCACAAATGTGTCAGGCCCCAAAGCATCCGCCATATCAAGAACCAGTTCACTGATCTCGTTGCGGAACGGGCCAGGCCCAAGATAGCTGGGCAGCATCTCGTCACGGATCACCTGGTGCAGGCGACCGGCGCGCGCCTTTACGATTTGTGGCTCGCGCGCTGCAGCGGCTTGCGGGGTTTCGGCCAAGGGTGAGGTATCGAGTAGCGCCAATCGGCTGACCCTGTCGGGCGCGCGGCGCAGCAATTCCATCGCCACAATGCCCCCCATTGACAGCCCCGCCAATGCAAAGCGCGCGGGCAACTCATCCAGCAAACCGCTAGCGATTTCCTCGATCCGTTCGCCGCGCGTAACGGGCGAGACCATGATGGAAAATTCGGACGATAATTCAGCGATTTGCGGGCCGAACAGGCGCGCATCGCACATTAAACCAGGAAGAAAAACCAAGGGCTCAGCCATAAGCCCGCCTTGTCACTCGTACTAACATATCCTGCCTGTCGTCGCCTCACACATCCACCATGGCCCGCCACGCGCAGCGCGGCAAGCCCAAGATGCAGGCCAGTGATCAAGGATAGGCAATACCGCGAAACGGGGGGAAATCAGCGTACCGTGCGCGCCGTTCTTCGAGCGGTTCGGTTGGTGTTTGTCCGGCGCGCAACAATAGACCCTTGGGGGCGATATAGCTGCCGATCATGCGGTGCGGAGTGGGCCGCCAATCAAGGTTGAACGCGCAGAGTTTAGGGAAAAACCACATACCGGAATAGGGCAGATGGTCATGTATCCACCACGCCAGATCCCGCCAATCGCGCCCTTTTTCATAACGATCCGTGAACCAGGGAATGGCCAGCGACGTGCCCGCGATGCACGCCGCGCCCGTGCCCCAATCCCAGATGTGACATTCAATCGGATTGTCGTTGCGCGCGCAGTTCAGTTTGTTTTCGTTGCCAAATGTGTTCAGTTCGGGCGATCTATATCCCGACCGGATGGCCAGCCGGCCGAACGTCTCTTCGAGCGGATCCAGCAACTGGCTGCACAACATGCGCCCGTGCGCGATGGCCAGATCGGGGTTGCGCGGTATGTTCCTGATTTGATGATAGTTCCCGATTTCTGAATAGAGAAAATCGCGCATATAGAAATGCTTGGACAGTCGGACGCGGCCAAGTGTTTCAAGGCTCCACATGCTGGCCGGGCGGCGCATCAGGCGGCTCTGCCGAACTGATCCGCTGACGTGGGGCGACTTTTGACGCACAGCGAGAACCGTAAATCCATCACTTCGCCACCTGCCCTTTGATCCAGTCCAACATGCCCGCGACTGTCGTCTCTGTTTGCGACGGCGACATGACCGCACCCGCAGGCATATGGGCATAAGGGTCATCATCAGGCCCCAGAACAGGGTTCACGACAGTGCTGCGTCCGCCCCATTTGGCGGCCATTGCGGTGGTCGCCTCTGGGCGGACGATTTGATCGGCAGTGGAAAACCAGAATAGGGCCGGGATCGTTTGTCCACTGTGATCCTGTGCTTTGACCGCATCGATCAATGCGGCCATCGGCATGACTGCCACACTGGGATAGCTCGTCGTCCAAAACGTGCCGTGCGCCTCGGAACGCACATCGACATTGCGTTGCCGTCCTGCAAGGGCCGGCAACCAATAACGCGCGGCAGGCCAGCTGAGAAATCGCGCTACGGGATTGTTCAATTTGTAATTGGGCGAGACGAAAATCAGACCTGCCACGTCTTTCATCATCTGGGCATTCTGCGCCAGCGCCGTGACCAACGTACCCCCCGTGGATGTCGCGATGACCAGGACTTTGCGCCCCGCGATGCGCGCGGCTTGCAAGCCTTCGTCCAGATCGCTGACCCAGGCCTGAACGGTTGCGTCGGCCATGGCATCACTGCTGCGCCCGTGGCCTTGCAGGCGCGTGTAGATCAAATTGGCCCCCAAGGCCGTCGCCAGATGATCCGGCACGGGCCGCAGTTCTTCGGAGGTGCCAGAGAAGCCATGCACATACAGGATGGCCCAGTCGGTCTTTGTGCCCTGCTCTCCTGACCAGATCACACGTTTTTCCGCGCCGGGCGTGATGTCGTCAAATGCCGCTTCGACCCTTGCAAAATAGGCATCCAGGTCTGGGTCCACGGTGCCCGCGTCAGAGACCAGCGTCGCATCCTCGTAGGGGCCGAACATCCACAGGCCCGCAATGACGATAATCAGCCCCAGTGCGACATAGCCCAGCATTCGTCCAACTCTCCCTCAGGCCGTGCGCGTTATGACATCTGTGATCGCGTCCTCGATCAAACCCAGACATGGGCCATCAGAAAAGCGGTGATCGGCGTCCTTGACCAAGAGCAGGCGCATGTCGGGGCTGTCGGCGTGATTTAGCAACCGCACTGCCGTTTCAGTGCTGACCGCGCTGTCGGCCGTGCCTTGCAGGCAGCGCACCGGGAACGGCAAGGGCAGCGGATCGCGCAGCACCAGCTGGTTGCGCCCATCTTCGATCAGGCGGCGGGTGATGATGTAGGGTTCCATGTAGTCCGAGGGCATTTCCACCTGCCCGTCCCGATCCAGCGCAGCCCATTGGGCATCGCTAAAGGATGCAGCATAGCCATCTTCGGTAAAATCAGGGGCTGCAGCGATCGTTACCACCCCTGCCAGCCGTTCGGGTTCAGCGCGTGCGAACAGCAGGGCCTGCCATCCGCCCATCGAACTGCCCACGACAATCAGCGGCCCGCTGGTCAGCTTGCTGAGCGCCTCGCGGGTGTCTTCGGCCCAATCCCCGATGCAGCCTTCCTCGAACGTACCGGAGCTTTCGCCGTGGCCGGAGTAGTCAAACCGTAAAAAGGCGCGTCCCTGTGCGGCGCACCATGCCTCAAGATGGATAGCCTTGCTGCCCATCATGTCCGACTTTAGCCCGCCCAGAAACACAACTGTAGGCCCCGTCCCCGGCGTGCTGTGATAGGCCAAGCGGCGGCCCTGTGCGGTGTCCAGATATTCAGGCGTTGGCATATCGGTGCGCTCCTGTTTCGTTAGGTGCGATCATGCGCAGGGCGGGCTGGACTGTCCATGCTGGTAGGTGGGGATTTTGCTGGGGAACGTAATTGATGGACCTGATACAATGCGTCGCGGTGAAATGGGTTGTGGCAGCTGAAGGGTTGACCGTTCGGATCATACGCCGCAAAAATACGTGCATGAAACGCCAGCACATCACACCTTATTATTCGCTCGCCCATATCTAGCGAGCCCATGCGATGTCAGGCCACTGACACCCACCCGCCCGCGTTGCAGCGGTAGGTTTGGGTGCCGTCTTGTGACGCAACACAGGACATAGACATGGAAATTCAAACACGACCGATCCGTCCGCATGACCTGCCTGAGGTGATGCATATGATTGTTGCATTGGCGCAGTTCCACGGGGACACGGCAAAGACCGACGTGGACCAGCTGGCCCGCGATGTGTGCGGCCCGCACACTTGGTTTACTGTGATCGTGGCAGAGGGGGGCGCGGGTGACCTGAAAGGTTATGCCGCGTTGATCCCATTGGGTCAGTTACAATTTGGGCAGCGTGGCATGGACATGCACCATCTGTTTGTGCGCCCTGAGGCACGCCAGATGGGTGTGGGCGCGGCCCTGATTGATGCGTGCGCGTTACATTGCCAAACACAGGGCTGTGTCGTCATGACAGTTGGCACGCATCCAGATAATGACGCTGCCGCTGCATTTTACGAAAGTCGTGGCTTCATGCGCCGCAGCCCATCAGGGCCGCGGTTTTCCATATCTTTGGATCACCACAATCAGCCGCCGACGTAGGTGCCTTTGGCGGGGCGGTAAAATGTCTTTTGATTGTGCAGCTTGCCCAGCAACTCGTGGATCTGGCGTGCATCGCTGTCAGAAGAGCCTGCCTTGAGATCGGCCTGTGTCTGGGCCAGTTTCGTGCGGCGCAACGCATCCTCGATCAGGTCGAGGTCAGAGACGGACAATTCAAACTGAGTGTTATACTTTGGCATGGCGCGTTCCTCTTGGGATCAGAAGTTTCCGATAGTGAACTTTGCCGTAAAATAGGGGATTTGCCACAAAGGTCCAGACCAAAACGTCGCAAATTACACCGCAAAAGTCGTTTTTTCGGGGTGCTATTGTATACCGAACGCACGGATGGCGGTGCATTCTTGTGACGCAAAGACCCCGTTTATGGCGCAGGTGCTTGACGAAACCCGCCGCCCCTGCCAAATCGCCAGCACACACATACAACCCGCAACCGGGCGTTCCGTGGGCGCCAAACTGACGAGGAGTGCCGATATGGCCCCTATTTCTCTGACTTTCCCCGATGGCAATGCACGTGAATACGAGGCTGGGATCACCCCTGCTGCCGTTGCCGAAAGCATTTCCAAATCCCTGTCCAAAAAAGCGATCAGCGCGACTGTTGATGGCGCGCATTGGGATCTGGCATGGCCGATCAATTCGGATGCACAGATCGCCATCCACACCATGGCAGACGAAGACCAGGCCAATGAGTTGGTGCGCCACGATCTGGCCCACATCATGGCTCGCGCCGTGCAGGAAATCTGGCCGGACACGAAGGTTACCATTGGTCCTGTCATCAAAGATGGCTGGTATTACGACTTTGATCGCGTCGAATCGTTCACCCCGGATGATCTGGGCCTGATCGAGAAAAAGATGCGCGAGATCATCAACAAGCGTGACCCCGTCCGCACCGAGGTGTGGGAGCGTGATAAGGCGATCAAATACTATGAGGATCGCAACGAGCCCTATAAGGTCGAGTTGATCGCAGGCATCCCTGGCGACGAGCCGTTGCGGATCTATTGGCATGGCGAGTGGCAAGATCTGTGTCGTGGCCCGCATTTGCAGCATACAGGGCAGGTGCCGGGCGATGCGTTCAAGCTGATGTCGATCGCGGGTGCCTATTGGCGCGGGGATTCGGATCGCGCGATGTTGCAGCGCATCTATGGCGTTGCCTTTACCGGCAAGGAAAAGCTGCGCGCCCACCTGAACATGCTGGAAGAAGCCGCAAAACGTGACCACCGCAAGCTGGGCCGCGAGATGGACCTGTTCCACATGCAGGAAGAAGCCCCAGGCCAGATATTCTGGCACCCGAACGGCTGGACGATCTACACCGAACTGCAGGACTATATGCGCCGCAAACAGCGCAAGGGCGGCTATGTCGAGGTGAACACCCCCCAAGTCGTGGACCGGAAACTGTGGGAAGCCTCGGGGCATTGGGAAAAGTATCAGGAACACATGTTCATCGTCGAAGTCGACGAAGACCACGCCCGTGAAAAAGCGGTCAACGCCCTGAAGCCGATGAACTGCCCGTGCCACGTTCAGGTCTATAATCAAGGTTTGAAATCCTACCGCGACTTGCCGCTGCGCATGGCCGAATTTGGATCATGCAACCGGTATGAGCCGTCAGGTGCGTTGCACGGGATCATGCGCGTTCGCGGGTTTACCCAGGACGACGGGCATATTTTCTGCCGCGAGGATCAGATCGAAAGCGAAACGGCAGTCTATATCGACTTTCTGTCGGGCATTTACCGCGACCTCGGGTTTGAGAACTTCCGCGTCAAATTCTCGGATCGTCCTGACACCCGCGCGGGATCGGACGAGGTGTGGGACAAGGCCGAAACCGCCCTGCTTGCCGCCACACGTGCGGCCGGGATCGAACCGGAACTGAATCCGGGCGAAGGTGCGTTCTATGGCCCCAAGCTGGAATTCGTGCTGACCGACGCCATTGGGCGCGATTGGCAATGTGGCACCCATCAGGTGGATTTCGTGCTGCCCGAACGGCTAGACGCGAATTATGTCGGGAAAGATGGTGCCAAACATCGCCCTGTCATGTTGCACCGCGCCACATTGGGATCGTTCGAGCGGTTTATCGGTATCTTGATCGAAGAACATGCAGGCAAGCTGCCGTTCTGGTTGGCCCCACGTCAGGTCGTTGTCGCATCGATCATTTCGGATGCGGACGACTATGTGCTTGAGGTCGTCGAACTGCTGCGCAGCAAAGGTATCCGTGCCGAGGCTGACATTCGCAACGAAAAGATCAACTACAAGGTCCGTGAGCATTCGGTCGGTAAAGTGCCCGTCATTCTGGCCGTCGGGTCGCGCGAAGTCGAAGAGCGCACAGTCACCGTTCGCCGCCTTGGTCAAAAGCAGACCAGCGTTCAATCGCTGGATACCTTGGCGCTGGAATTGTCACAAGATGCGACCCCGCCAGACCTGCGATAGGCAACGATTTGAAACATTAGGGCCCGTTTCGCTGCAAAACGGGCCCGATTTCTGACATGTTATAACGGCTCTGTGACACACGCTGCTGTGAGTGGTAAACTGTGCTAGAACTGTCCTATCCATAACTGACAAAGAGCACGTGACTGATATCCAAAAGGGAGTTTAACGATGTCAAACACCATGAAAACTGTTGCAATTGTGGGCGCTGTCGCTGCCGCGCTGGCCGCTCAGACCACAACATCCGCGCAGGCCGCCGGCAAAGAAAAGTGCTTTGGCATCTCGCTTGCTGGTGAAAACGACTGCGCCGCCGGTCCAGGCACAACATGCGCCGGTACATCCACCGTGGATTACCAAGGCAACGCATGGACGCTGGTTGACGCAGGCACATGCGCTGAAATTGACCTGCCCGCTATGGCAGACGGAACCGACCGCGCTGGTTCGCTCGAAGAGTTGAACCGCGATCTGCCCGCATAAGCGCGCGCCATAAGATTGGTCGCGCCCGGCCCCACGTGTCCGGGCGCGATCCACACTCTGATTGCGAAAGGCCACACCATGCTGGATGCGACATCCCCCGCGCGCCGCCTGCCCATCGCCCCCGGAGTGGGATACAAAGCCCAGCATTTCACCGACCTGCGCGCCGATCCCGGCCCGGTCAAGTGGCTGGAAATACATGCAGAAAATTATATGGGTGATGGTGGACGACCCCACGCCCAATTGCGCGCCCTGCGCCCCGATTTCGCCATATCAGTACATGGTGTGGGACTGTCCATTGGTGGCGAAACACCACTGGACACGGATCACCTGTCGCGCCTCAAGACGCTGATCGACTGGTTGGAACCTGCCAGTTTTTCCGAACATCTGGCTTGGTCCACGCATGGGGCCGAATTTCTCGATGATCTATTGCCTCTGCCCTACACCGACGCGACCCTGCGCTGTGTCGCGCGTCATATTGATCAGGTCCAAGAGACATTGGGTCGTCAGATGCTGCTGGAAAACCCGTCCAGCTACCTTGCCTTTGCGGACAGCACGATGAGCGAGACTGAGTTCCTTGATCAGTTGGTCCGCACGACCGGATGCGGTCTGTTGCTGGACGTGAACAACGTGTTCATTTCGGCCACCAACCTTGGCTATACGCCGCGCGGGTATCTGGATGCGTATCCACTGGCGGCAGTGGGCGAAATTCATGTGGGTGGTCACGCAGAGGATGCGGATGAGCATGGCGCGCCCTTGCTGATCGACAGCCATGCCTGCGCCACTGCCGATCCGGTTTGGGAACTTCTGAACCATGCGCTGGCGACGGCCCCTGCCCCGGTTCTGGTGGAGTGGGACAACGATGTTCCCGATTGGGCAACCCTGCGCGCCGAGGCTGAACGCGCCGCTGCCGCCCTTGCCTTGCATGTTGCGGGCTGAACAAAGATGCCCAGTGATCAATCCCAATTCCGGGCCGCCTTGCTGGACCCGACCGCCGCTGTGCCGCCCGGTCTGTTGGACGCGGACGGTCACGCAGCTGGCAAGCGGTTCGATGTCTATCGCAACAATGTCACCGTCGCCCTGATCGACGCAATGCGCACTGCGTTTCCGGTCATACACAAGCTGCTGGGCGATCAAAACTTTGACCAACTTGCGCAGCTTTTTGTGCGTGCGCATCCGCCTGCTTCGCCGCTGATGATGCATTATGGGGCGGCGTTGCCTGCATTTCTGGCGGGGTTCGCCCCTTTGTCGCATATTGCCTATTTGCCGGATGTTGCGCGTTTGGAACTGGCGTTACGCCGATCCTATCACGCCGCCGATGCGCCCGGATTTGATCCCGCCCGGCTGGGGGCTGTTGCGCCAGAAGTTCTGATGGCGTCGACCCTGACGCTGGCCGCCCCGGTTGAACTGGTCCCGTCCCCATGGCCGCTGGTCGATATCTGGCGGTTCAATATGATTGATGGGGCCACCAAGCCGCGTGCCACCCCGCAGTCTGCCCTGATCACGCGCGCAGAATTTGACCCAGAGCCGCATCCGCTGGACCCAGCCCAGAGCGCATGGGTGCGCAGCATCCTGTCAGGGGCCACGCTGGCAGTCGCCCAAGACGCCGCCTGCGCCACGGCTGCCGATTTCGATCTGGCCCCCCTGTTGGGGCTGTTGATCCAACACAACGCAATTGCCGACATCACGATCCCAAAGGAATACTGAAAATGAACGCCCTGATGCGCCTCCACACCATGATCTTTGCCCCGCTTGAGCGGGCTGGCGACTGGATCCTTCCCACCCTTGCGCGCTTTTTGTTCGCAGCCGTGTTGGCCGTTTATTTCTGGGTGTCTGGGCTGACCAAGGTCGGTGACGGATTGTTTGGCATTTTCCAACCGTCGCTGGGGGCTTATGCGCAGATCTTTCCACGGGTGATGGAAAACGTCGGCTATGACGTGACACAACTCGGCCTGTATCACTGGGCCGTCGTGACCGGGGGCACCGTGGCAGAGTTCATCCTGCCGATCCTGATCATCATCGGGCTGCTGACGCGCATGGCGTCACTGGGCATGATCGGATTTATCGTCGTACAATCCCTGACCGACCTCTATGGGCACAACAAATGGGACGACGCGCTGGTGCTGGGGGCGTGGTTCGACGCGCCCTCTGGCAGCCTGATCATGGATCAACGGGCACTTTGGGTGTTCCTGCTGCTGCTCTTGGTGTTCAAGGGGGCGGGGCCATTGTCCTTTGATCGGGCACTGGCACCGCGCGCACGCTAAGCGACGGACAGGGCGGCCTGCACCTCTTTGGTCCAGCCAAGGTACAGGGCGTCCCCATCCACGATCAGCGGGCGTTTCATCAAGGCGGGATGGGCGGCCAAGAGCGTTTCCGGGCTCTCGGCCCGCTCTGCTTCGGACAGCCCGCGCCATGTGGTCGAACGCGTGTTCACCAACGCCGCACCAAAAGCCGCGCGCGCACGCTGCATCACATCATGCACAACACCATCAGCGCGTACATCCACAAACTGCGCCTGCGGCAAAGCCTTGATCGCTTTGCGACAGGTGTCACAGGTTTTCAAACCGTATATTTCCATACCCAACCCTCACATTTTCGTCCAATTAAGCAGCAGCTTGCAGGGTTTGCACCCCCATCATCTTGATTTTCAGCCGGGATACGCAATTTGTTTATGTATCGGCCGCCTCCGGTGCCACGGCAATCGGGTGCGCGCAGATAAAAGAACCCCGCGCGGGCGGGACCGACTGTAATGCAAAAGGAGGCACGGACCATGCCAACCGGCACCGTGAAGTGGTTCAACACCACAAAAGGCTACGGATTTATTGCACCTGACGACGGTGGAAAAGACATATTTGTTCATATTTCAGCGGTCGAGCGATCCGGACTGACCGGGTTGGCCGACGATCAAAAAGTCGGCTTTGACATGCTCGAAGGACGCGATGGGCGGCAGATGGCGGGCGATCTGAAACTGCTCTGAGACGTTGGGGCGGCGCATGGGACACCTTGCGCCGCTTCTGTGTCGTGGGGGCCGATCGGTCGAACGAGTCAGTCGAACGTGCACCCTTTGGTGCCGACGGGGCAATCCGTGCGGCGTACGTGCGTGCGCGCAGGCGTCGACATGGCCTGCTGATAGGTCATCGACTGGTTCGGGCGGCCACAGCACACTTCGCCATTCATCGTCACGGGCTGCAGACCTGTGGGGCAAAAGTTGTGGCTGCTGTGGTAGGCATAAATCTTGGGCTGGTCCTGTGCCCCCGCCGCAACGGCACCCAGCACGGTCACAGCCGCGGCCGCCAACATGGCTTTTGTCAAACGCATATCTTCCCTCATCTCGTAAACTCACCACGATATCTATGGGGCCACCCTGCCGTTGAGGGGCGCACAAGTCCAGATTTTTTCCGGGAATGTAGCGTTTGCGGGACGGATCGGCCCGGATCGCGGTGATTGTATCAGCGTTGCGAACAATGGGCGCGAGACCGCGCAAAGCGTGGGGTGGCTGACGTGGCAAGGGAGGGTGCGGTGATGCGGATCATGTGCATGGCAAACTTTTGCATTGAGTTCGATCATTGGTAAAAAAGACCGGCCCGTGACATGGGTGAAGCCGGGCGGGTGCACCAAAAACCTCGAATCGGCGCGTAGGGGCGTTTACACTATAAAAACAAGGAGGATGGGCGTGGCACACTCTGTGCACCATGCGTGCACAACCTGTGCACCGTTGGACCCCGTTTTTCAGGATTTTGGAGGGTTAAGCGGGCGTACCGAGCATTTACAGGTGTGAGGCGAAACCACGATGGCGGGCGGAACTCCGGGGTCGGCGCTGGTAAGGCGGCCTGCGGCCTTGATTCCCTGCTGGGGTTTGACGGCTAAGTACAGATAAGTTCTTCAACAGTCACTTAGAAAAACTGTAAAATGTTAATCACTCAAAGTAACTCTGTTTTC
>ENA-OQVM01000214-OQVM01000214.1-marine-metagenome-genome-assembly--contig:-NODE-214-length-95416-cov-4.032568_pt1 | contig 95416 bp, 86 predicted proteins | sample MGYA00237776_ERZ505498 | MGnify/ENA primary metagenome ERZ505498 (study PRJEB26159, sample SAMN06265151) | marine metagenome | isolation source: Helgoland LTER site | place: Germany:Helgoland, sampling... | reverse complement strand
ACGCTTCTCAAAGTCACCCCGATACTTAGTGCCTGCCAGCAGGGCTCCCAGGTCAAGTGAGTACACAACCGCCCCTTGTAGCGTCTCAGGCACGTTGCCGTCCACGATCATCTTGGCCAGACCTTCAGCGATGGCTGTTTTACCCACCCCAGACTCGCCGACCAATAAAGGATTGTTCTTGCGTCGCCTGGCCAATATCTGCGCAACACGTTCAACTTCAGCCAAACGTCCAATCAAAGGATCAATCTGCCCGGATTTGGCCTCCTCGTTGAGGTCAGTAGCATAAGTGTCTAGCGGGGCTTCAGAAGTTTCAGCCTGATCTTCCTCCCCCGGTTCCCCTTCGCCTCGAGAGCCCTCTTCAGACTCCTCGTCCTTGGCAATGCCGTGAGTAATGAAATTCACCACATCAAGCCGAGAGACATTTTGGCTTTTAAGGAAATAAACGGCCTGTGACTCTTGCTCAGAAAAAATGGCCACTAAAATGTTGGCGCCGGTCACTTCACTCTTGCCCGAGCTTTGCACGTGAAATACGGCACGCTGCAGCACTCGCTGGAAACCCAGCGTTGGCTGAGTATCTCGACCATCATCTTCATCGCCCAGAAGCGGCGTGGTGGAGTCTATGAACTCAACGAGGTCTCCACGCAACGCGTCTATGTCGACGCCACAGGCGGCCATTACGGTCAAAGAGGCAGCATCCTCTAGCAATGCGAGCAAGAGATGCTCCACTGTGATGAACTCGTGACGACGCGAACGAGCCGTTCTAAAAGCATCGTTTAGAACAGTTTCCAGCTCTTTACTCAACATACCCTGTTACCTCTCTTTACTCGTCATCGGTCGGCTCAACTTCACACAGTAGCGGATGTCCGCTGTCTCTGGCATAGGTGTTTACTTGGGTGGCCTTGGTCTCGGCAATATCACGGGGATACACACCACACACGCCCTTCCCTTTGGTATGCACCATGAGCATGATTTGTGTCGCCTGCTCCCGGCTCAAACTAAAATAAGACTCAAGAATTTCTACAACAAACTCCATTGGCGTGTAGTCGTCATTGAGCAAGACCACCTGAAAAAGTGGGGGTCGTTTGAGCTTGGGCTTTGCCGGTGCTACCGCTAAGTCACCCTCACCTTCTCGATCGGGTTCATCCGGCGGGCCCATATACCAGTCATACATTTGCGTCTTCATTCCTAGAGTATATGTCAGGATGGCGAAACATTAGCCCCACCATCCGTGTGGGAACCCTCATATCAGGGTGCTTCGTCACCACAAATCCGAGCCGAACACTCAACCGAGTGTTTATGCCCGCCGCCACTTCGGCGTGGTCAAACTAAACCGCTGGGCTCGATATTCTCAGCGGATCAGCACCTTCTCGGGGCCCGTTATCTAATACTTGGGGCGAGAATCCAAACATCAAGCGCGATGCGTACTTTTTTCCTCAGGCGTTAGAGCTCGGCTTGCTCAAAGCGATCACCATCCTCTGATGCCATAAGCGCGGCAAGCAGTGTCGCTAAAGTGCGTTAACTAGTGTACTTACGACCTTCTTAGCGTTGTGGTTTACCCACCAAGATAAACGTACCTCGCAACCCTTCCAGCGGGCTTCTGGATAGGTAAGACAACTGACTCAACTCTACCCAACCTTAGGCTGACTGCAGAAGACGGCACATTGCGCCTGTCTGTTTATGGCAGACGTGGCTGGGGATAAGTTTTTACAATGATCTACATGGCATGCGGGTTTTAATCCTTTGGCTATCATTCGTTGCCCATAGCCCCTTTAGCCAAAGATACAGGTCAAAAAAAAGCCCGCATCAGCGGGCTTTAATACATATAAAACAGTGAATTACATTGCCTTTATGATAGCCTTTCCGAAGTCAGAGCAGGAGACCAATGTCGCTCCCTCCATCAGACGTTCAAAGTCATAGGTGACGGTTCGGTCTTGAATGGCACCATTCATGCCATCGACGATCAAATCAGCCGCCTCATTCCAGCCCAAATGGCGCATCATCATTTCAGCTGACAAAATCAGCGAGCCAGGATTGACCTTGTCCTGCCCTGCGTACTTTGGTGCTGTGCCGTGAGTTGCTTCGAACAGGGCAACCGTATCAGACAGGTTTGCTCCTGGAGCGATGCCAATTCCACCTACCTGAGCCGCCAGGGCATCAGACAAATAGTCGCCATTGAGATTGAGTGTTGCGACCACACTGTAGTCTTTAGGACGGGTCAGAACCTGCTGCAGCATGGCATCGGCAATAACATCTTTGATAATAATAGGGTCACCGGTGATCGGGTTTTTAATTTCCACCCAGGGTCCACCATCGACTAACTGACCGCCAAACTCTTCCTGAGCCAGCTCATAGCCCCAATCCCGGAACGCGCCCTCAGTAAATTTCATGATGTTGCCTTTATGAACCAGCGTTACTGAAGGCAGGTTTTGATCAATGGCATACTGAATCGCTTTGCGAACCAAGCGTTTAGTTCCCGCTGAGGATACCGGTTTAATGCCAATACCCACGTCTTCGGGGAAGCGAATTTTTGTGGCACCCATTTCATTAATGATGAAATCAACGACTTTCTGGGCTTCCGGCGTACCGGCCTGATATTCGATACCCGCGTAAATATCTTCAGAGTTCTCGCGAAAGATCACCCTATTGCAGTCTTCAGGTCGACGTACCGGCGACGGAACACCCTCGAACCAGCGAACCGGGCGAAGACAGGTATATAGATCAAGCTCCTGGCGAAGCGCCACATTCAATGAACGAAAACCACCCCCTACCGGAGTTGTTAGCGGGCCTTTAATGGCAACGGCGTAGGTTTTAATCGCTTCCAGCGTCTCCTCAGGGAACCAGTCGCCTTCGTACAGCTCGGCAGCCTTTTCCCCGGTATAAATTTCCATCCACGATATCGCCTTTTGCCCCCCGTAGGCCTTTTCGACGGCAGCGTTGACCACATCGATCATTACCGGCGTAATATCGACCCCAATTCCATCACCTTCAATGTAAGGAATGATAGGCTTATCGGGCACAGACAGGCTGTTGTCCTCGTTGACTGTAATGACGTCTCCGGTGTCCGGAACCTTAATGTGCTTGTATGACATATTACGAGAATCCTATTTTTAGTTTAATTCAGGTATTGCAATGGATTCCGTTCCAATGACATGCGACGACAGGCAACAGGGCATGCCTACTCGGGGCCCCCGGCGTTGTGCAGGTTTATTGGAACGTAATTGGACGATGGCATTAGGCCACCTCCCCCAGCACAGAAGTCTAACATTAATCAGGAGGGTCTGGGATTGCCGGACATTATTCTGCTGAATAAACCCTATCGGGTCCTGAGCCAATTCACCGATAGGGATAACAATCCGCCTAGGCAAACTTTGGGTAATTTATTGTCCGCACCTGCATTTCGCGTTGCCGGCAGGCTAGATTATGATTCCGAGGGGCTGACCTTGCTGACGAATGACGGCATGCTCCAACAACGCATTGCCAATCCGAAGTTCAAATTATGGAAAACCTACTGGGTTCAGGTTGAGGGCACTCCCTCACAACAAGCCATCGACCAACTGGCCTCGGGTTTAGCCTTAAAAGATGGAAAAACGAAGCCCGCCAAAGTTAAAGAAATACCTGCTCCGGAGCTGTGGGATAGGTCGCCGCCGGTGCGATTTCGAGCGCATATTCCCGATGCATGGCTGGAAATCTCAATTCAAGAGGGGCGCAACCGTCAAGTCCGGAGAATGACCGCTGCAGTCGGTTTGCCCACTCTGAGGCTCGTTCGCATGACGATTGGCGATTGGCAACTTGGAGATCTAAAGCCGGGGCAATACTTGAGGCAATCTGCGGAGGTCAGCAAATGACTGAGCGCTGGCGACCCAATGTCACGGTCGCGGCAGTCGTGGTGAAAGATGACTGCTACCTCATGGTTGAAGAGCAACCTGCAGACACGGATCGGCCGGTGCTCAATCAGCCCGCCGGTCATTTGGAGCAAGGTGAAACGCTGCTCGAGGCAGTACAGCGTGAAGTGTTAGAAGAGACACGCTGGGAAGTTGAGGCCACGGGGTATCTTGGCGTAGCGCTATTCAGCGCGCCTAACCGTACTACCTATCTAAGGCATACTTTTCTCTGTTCTGCCCTATTGGAGCATAGCGACCGGGACCTTGATGACGGTATTATTGGAGCTCACTGGATGCGCTTTGATGAGATCGAGCGTCTTGCGTCCATCCACAGAAGTCATTTGGTCCTTGAAGTGCTGCGCCAACATAGAGCTGGTCTCTGCGCACCGCTTTCACTCATCATAGAATCGTGAGTTTATGAATAGTTCTCGCACAAGCACCGTCATTGTTGGAATGTCCGGCGGAGTTGATTCTTCAGTTGCAGCGTTGTTGCTACGAGATCAGGGGTATCACGTCGAAGGCCTGTTCATGAAAAATTGGGACGAGGACGACGGCACTGAGTACTGCACGGCTAAGGAAGATCTCGCTGATGCCCAAGCCGTCGCGGCCTCCTTGGGTATTAAGTTGCACAGCGCAAATTTCGCCGCAGAGTACTGGGATGGCGTCTTTGAGCACTTTCTTGCCGAATACCAAAGCGGGCGCACGCCCAACCCCGACATTCTTTGTAACCGAGAAATAAAGTTTCGTGCCTTTTTAGACTACGCGACGGATCTCGGCGCTGATTTCATAGCGACGGGGCATTATGTGCAGCGCGACGACACTGGCGAGCGTACAGCCCTCAGAAAAGGGGTTGATGTCGACAAGGATCAAAGCTATTTCCTCCATCAGGTGGGACACCGCGAGTTGTCCCGAAGCTTGTTTCCCGTAGGAGGGCTAGCCAAGCCCGAGGTTCGAAATATCGCAGAAGGAGCCGGTCTAGCTACAGCGCGTAAAAAGGATTCAACAGGAATCTGTTTTATCGGCGAACGACGCTTCACAGATTTTCTTCAACAATATTTGCCCGCACAACCGGGCGTCATCGAAGATGTAAATGGAGAGCCGCTGGGGGAGCACCAAGGATTGATGTACCACACCATCGGTCAACGCCAGGGCTTGGGTATTGGCGGACTGGCAGATCGCACAGATGCGCCTTGGTATGTCGTTGAAAAAAACATCGAGCGTAATACGCTCATCATTGCCCAGGGAAATGATCATTCAACGCTTTTCAAGAGCACCCTTCACGCCAAAAGCCTGTTCTGGATTTCGGGGAGCGCCCCTACTTTTCCCCTGCAATGCGCCGCTAAAGTACGTTACCGCCAGCCGGATCAGAGCTGTGTTGTTTCCGATACTGAGGCTGGATTCGTTGTCCAATTTGACGCTCCGCAACGTGCAATTACGCCCGGGCAGTCGGTGGTATTTTACAATGACGATATTTGCTTGGGTGGCGGTATTATAGAGAGCGCGATATGAATGCATCGAACCCGCTTAAAGAGCAGACCCTCGCTCTTGCGGGGGTCGCTCAGGCTGCCAGGATTGTTGACCAGCTGTCTCGGACGGGAACCTATCCGATCGAATATTTGGAGGCGTCGCTACATTCCTTATTTAGCTTTGATGCCGAAAATGTTGAAGGGGTTTTTGGTAACATTCAGGGCGTTAAACTCGGGCTACAAAACTTGGCAGCAGGCCTCGCTCCCGGTGATGATGAAACGATGGGCACCATGATGCGCTACTTTCTGTCCATTTTGCATCTTGAAGGGAAATTTGCTGGTCGCCCTGATTTACAGGAGGTGGTACACAACCGGCTGCAACACTCTAGCTACAAAGCGGCACACTTTAGCTCGCAATCTAAGGAGATTTGCCAGAGCGTCGCGGCGGTCTATTCCGATACGCTAAGCACCCTATCCTTCAGAATCAAGATTGCCGGGAGTGCCCAGCATCTGCAAAGCGAGGCTAATGCTGAAATGATTCGTGCTCTACTGCTGGCAGGCGTGAGATCGGCGTTTCTCTGGCGGCAATTGGGAGGACGTCGATGGAAATTAACGTTTCAGCGAGGACGTATTCGTGCAACCGCGCTGGAATTGTGTCGAGAACTGGGCATACGCTAGTGATCCCCATAGACAAGACTAATGAACAGGTAGAAACGTAATGGAACTCAATGCTCTCACAGCAATTTCACCGATCGATGGGCGATATGGCACCAAGCTTAAGCCCCTTCGCGAAGTTTTTAGCGAATACGGGCTAATCGCGCGCAGAGTACACGTAGAGGTGCGCTGGTTGCAGTGCCTGGCGGCGAATACCAGTATTGCTGAAGTGCCCCCGTTGAGCCCCGCTGCGACAAAGTTCCTTGACGATTTGCTGGGTAATTTTGGCCCTGAAGAAGCCGCTCTAATCAAAGGCATTGAGGCAACGACTAACCACGATGTAAAAGCCGTCGAATATTTTTTGAAGCAAGCCGTAGCAGGCGAACCGGAGTTAGCAGCGGTAAGCGAATTTATCCATTTTGCCTGCACCTCTGAAGACATTAACAACTTGGCCCACGGCTTAATGCTGAAAGACGGACTGGCGATACTGCTAACGCCTATGCGGCAGATTATTAGCGCACTCGCCGATCTCGCTCAAGAACAGGCAGAACAACCCATGTTGTCGCGTACCCATGGTCAGACTGCGAGCCCAACGACACTGGGTAAAGAATTAGCCAATGTTGTAGCTCGACTTCAGCGACAGTTCGAACAATTAGAAGCGGTAACTCCCCTGGGGAAAATCAATGGCGCTGTGGGAAATTACAATGCCCATTTAGCAACCTACCCGAATGTTGACTGGCCGACTGTTGCACAGCATTTTGTCGAAGCGCTAGGGTTAGTCTGGAATCCCTATACCACTCAGATTGAACCTCATGACTACATGGCAGAAATTTTCGACACCATGATGCGCTTCAACACCATTTTGATCGATTTCAACCGAGACATCTGGAGCTATATTTCTATCGGGTACTTTAAGCAGCGTACGGTAGACGGCGAAGTCGGCTCATCTACCATGCCCCATAAGGTGAACCCTATCGATTTTGAGAATTCGGAGGGCAATCTTGGGTTAGCTAATGCGCTACTGTCACACCTCTCTCAAAAATTACCCATAAGCCGCTGGCAGCGAGACCTCACAGACAGCACGGTACTGCGCAATATGGGCGTGGGTTGCGCTTACGAACTCTTGGCTTATCAGAGCTGCTTGAAAGGCATTAGTAAACTGCAGGTCAATACGACGCAGATTGCAGAAGACTTAAATAACAGCTGGGAGGTACTTGCAGAGCCCATTCAAACGGTCATGCGTCGATATGGTATTCCTGAGCCGTATGAGAAACTTAAAGCACTGACCCGAGGCCAAGCAATCACTCCCACTGTGTTGGCAACGTTTATCGATTCCCTCGATTTGCCCGATGAAGCCAAGGTGGCTTTGCGTACCATGACACCCGCCAGCTATACGGGTAATGCCGCATATCAGGCGAAAAATATTCGAGACTGATGACAAGGTGAATTGAGCGTGCCGGAATCGCTACTGACCTTTGAATTTGATGAGCAAGCTTTTCTTGCTTCCTACTGGCAGCGCAGGCCCCTTCTCATTAAAGGCGCATTACCCAACTGGCGGTCGCCCATTACGCCGGAAGAGCTCGCCGGTTTGGCACTTGAAGAAGAGGCTGACAGCCGCTTGATCGGTAAGTCGAACAGCGGATGGGCGCTGAAGCGAGGCCCGCTAAGCCCTTTAGATTTTCAACGCACAGATGATTGGACGCTGCTGGTCAATGGCGTCGATCAATGGGTCCCTGAAGTCGCTGCCCTCAAGCAATGTTTACGATTTTTACCTCAATGGCGCTTTGACGATGTGATGGTCAGTTATGCGGTCACAGAGGGCGGCGTGGGCCCCCACTTCGACCGCTACGACGTCTTCTTAGTGCAAGGGAGTGGACGAAGAAAATGGCGCCTCGGTGAGTGGTGCGACGATGATACGCCTCGAATCGAGCACGATGACCTTAACCTGCTGCAAAATTTTGAAACGTCAGAAGAATATGTCTTGGAAGCCGGTGATGTACTTTATGTACCGCCAGGCATGGCCCATTGGGGAGTCGCTGAGACACCCTGCATGACCTACTCGTTGGGTTTCCGAGCGCCTGCTATCGCCGCCCTGCTGGCGCGATGGACCGACAAGGCTCTTGAGCGCATCGACCCTGATTTACTGCTAGAAGATCGCGCTTCGGTGGCAAAACCTCCCCGATCGGGAGAGATAACCGCCGCCCACTGGGACAATGCTCGAAACGCGATAAAAAACACCCTGGAAGCCTTAGATGATGGCTCATGGCTTGGTGAACTGGTCACCGAGCACGGCGAGTGCGCCCCTCCTCCCCATCAGCAAGCCAACGCCCTCTGCTTACACACAGGAGCAAGGGTTGCCTGGCAAGCCTTAGGTGACCAGTGCAACGTTTACGCAAATGGAGAACTGCTGCTTATTCCTAGTAGCGCACAGACAATACTCGAACGCCTGTGCAGTGGTGACACGTTAACCCCCCATGAGTTAAACGCAGCGCACCCAGAATTATTGGGCTTTTTATCAATGAGCGGTGCCCTGGTGAGCCTGGATTAGTGAGTTTGGATTTAAAACTGTCAAATCCTAAGGCTGACATCAACAGCCCAATAGTGCAGCGCTCCTCAAGGAAGAATGAAACGAGTGACTCAAGCACCTCAGCCACGCCCGAGTTTTTTGCTGAAAGTTTTGAGCAGCTGACAGGGCTTCTGACGTCAGCGCGTCGCTCGATCGATATCGCCAGCCCTAATCTTGAACCCGCATTATTTGACCGAACTGAAGTTGTGTCGGCTTTGTCAGGTTTGGCACGTAGAAGCCGGCTACCTCACATTCGGATCCTTGTTGCAGATGATAGCCCGCAGAGATTAGAGCGCCATCGGCTAGTGGCGTTAACACGGCGACTAACATCTTCAGTGTCACTTCACGTCTTAAGCAGCCATCCGGAATGGCAGAATGAGACCTTAGTCATTGCGGATCGAAGGCAAGCATTAACGCTTAAACCGGCGCAGAATACGCGAACCCTGGTAGATAATCCCATCAGTATCGTAGGCTGGGCCGATAAATTTGATCGTCTTTGGCACGCGAGTACAGAAAGCCGGGAATTGAGAGCGCATTATTGAAGCGCAGCGTCTTCAATGAGTCTTTGCGACTCAACTCCCCTTTAGTTATTTTCCCCGTTAAAAACCGGCGCTAGAACGTGCCTCAGTCATGATGCCCAGTAGATTGTCCTGGAATACCGGCTCATAAATCTTTAGTCGATCGCAGCCGCCTCCCAAATGGGTGCCGGTCTTAAGATCAAATGTCATGTGGTGCCAGGGACAAGAAATTGCACCATTAGCAATCGCGCCTTTTTCAAGGGGGTATTCTTGATGGGGGCAGCGACTTTGAACAATAAAGACTTCCCCACAATCCTGTATGACGAGCACCTCAATATTATCGACACGGAGTGTCCTGCGGTAACCATCATGCAGATTGATCAGTCTCTCTAGACGTAAAAATATCATGGGCTTAGGTTACGCCGGATGAACAAAAGAAGGTAGAGGTAGCGGATTTGCAGCATTGGCCTTTCAAAGCCATTACTGGCTAACGCGCTACCTTCGAGGACAAGCTATGCAGCTTCAGATGCTCCTCAAAGCCATCTTGCGGAGTACACCCCCCAGGTTTATCTGCGCGCGTCCGTGCAAGATTACGAGATTTTTGGCTGGGCTAAAGACTGTGTTGCTCACTCACACGTCAGTGTCTTTGCGACGCGGGCGATAAAGTTCACTAAGGTATTTACCCGATGGCGCGGCGCTGGTTACTTCGCAGGCCGACCGGGTGATTATTTGGTTCTGAAAGAGAGCGACCCTACTGATGTCTATGTTGTTAAAGGCGACATTTTTGATCAGCTTTACGCACCCTGTTGACTGATGCGCATCACCTCCATGGCCGCGGCAAGGGGTGTGATCATAGAATTTTGCACCTGTTGCTCAAGGTCGGGCAGCGCTTCCCGAACTCCCGAATGGCGTTTTAAACCCATTCTCAGTAGCTCATCAACCAATTGCTGCATCCATGCTAAGTTTTGATGCGACCGTTTTTGATCGATGCCTTGGTGCGGCTCAGCTTGCATACGAAATTCGTTAATTAATGTCCAAATGTCGTCTACGCCCTCATTGTTGAGGGCTGAACAGCTCAGCACTTTGGGTTGCCAGCTGCTCTGATGTTTCAGCAGGGACATGGCGCTCGCGTAATGCTGACGCGTCATTCGCGCGGTCGCTGCACTGTCGCCGTCGGCTTTGTTAATAACGATGGTATCCGCGAGTTCAAGGATGCCTTTTTTGATGCCCTGCAATTCATCACCGCCACCGGGCAGCATCAACAACAGAAAAAAATCGACCATACCGGCCACTTGGTGTTCAGACTGCCCAACACCCACAGTCTCTACAATAATCACGTCATAGCCCGCCGCTTCGCACAGCAACATCGACTCCCGTGTTTTTAAGGCCACCCCACCCAGGGCGCTGCCCGCAGGCGAGGGCCTTATGTAGGCGTTGTCCTCCCGAGACAGGGCTTCCATGCGGGTTTTATCCCCTAATATCGAACCTCCCGCGAGGGGCGAACTGGGGTCGACGGCCAGCACCGCGACTCGATGCCCCTGACGCACGAGGTGTAGACCAAAAGCCTCGATAAAAGTCGATTTACCCACGCCCGGCACACCGGTAATACCAATTCGAATACTGTTGCCCGTGTGGGGTAAGAGCTCATTGAGCAACCCTTGGCTTGCCTCGCGATCGTCTTCACGCTGGCTTTCTACCAGTGTGATGGCCTTTGCCAGCGCTCGGCGTTGTCCCGCCAGAATCCCAGCCACATCGATACTTGTGGGCTTGGGCATCATTTAGGTTTTTCGAGCATTAACGGCGTCCAGAACCTCTCGGGCCGCTTCGGGTATCGGTGTGCCAGGGCCAAAGATTAATGCGACGCCCTGCTCTTTTAGAAATCCATAATCCTGCTGAGGAATAACGCCCCCAGCAATAACGATAATATCTTCTGCGCCCTGATCTCGTAGTGCTTCAATAAGCTGAGGCACTAGCGTTTTATGACCCGCTGCAAGACTGGAAGCTCCCACGGCGTGAACGTCGTTTTCAATGGCCTGTCGCGCGACCTCCTCAGGCGTGGCAAACATGGGCGATAAATCGACGTCAAAGCCCACATCGGCAAATGCCGTAGCAATGACCTTGGCGCCTCGGTCATGACCGTCCTGCCCCATTTTGGCCACTAACATTCTGGGCCGGCGTCCATGCTGCTCAATAAAGCTGTCGATATCTGAAATAATCGCTCTCCAGTCGGCATCATCGGCATAGGCTGCACCATAGACCCCTGAAACTGTTTGCGCTTGTGCAACAAAGCGCCCGTACACCACCTCAAGTGCTGCTGATATTTCACCCACTGTGGCTCGATGTCGTGTCGCCTCTATCGCGAGGGCCAAAAGGTTACCTTCACCGGACTTGGCTGCTTCCGTCAATGCCTCTAGAGCCGACGTTACCGACGCCTCATCGCGTGAAGCACGAATGGAGCCAAGACGGCTGAGTTGCGCCTCACGAACCTGCCCGTCATCAATTTCTAAAACATCGATTTCATCTTGCGCATCATTTTGATACTTGTTCACGCCAACAATGACGTCTTCACCGCGGTCAATGCGCGCCTGCTTGCTCGCCGCGGCCTCTTCAATACGTAGCTTGGGAACACCACTTTCTATGGCTTTTGCCATGCCCCCCAAGGCCTCAATTTCGGCGATGAGTTCTCGACCTTTATCCGCCATCTCTGCAGTGAGAGCCTCCATCATGTAAGAGCCTCCCCAGGGATCAACGACCTGACCTATTCCGGTTTCCTCCTGCAAAATAAGCTGCGTGTTGCGCGCGATGCGTGCGGCAAACTCTGAAGGTAAGGCTATGGCCTCATCTAGGGCATTCGTATGCAATGACTGGGTGCCACCAAAAACAGCGGCCATCGCTTCAACGGTGGTTCGAACAATATTGTTGTAAGGATCCTGTTCCGTCAGTGACCAGCCCGAGGTTTGGCTATGGGTTCGCAACATAGAGCTCTTGGAATTTTTAGGCTCAAACTCTGAGACGATCTCTGCCCAGAGCAGTCGCGCAGCACGCATCTTGGCGATCTCCATGTAGAAGTCCATGCCTACGCCCCAAAAAAAGGACAGGCGCGGTGCAAAGTCGTCAATATTGAGACCCGCAGCAAGGGCGGTTCGGATGTACTCCTTACCGTCTGCCAACGTGTAGGCCATTTCCAATGCCGAATTCGCCCCGGCTTCTTGCATGTGATACCCGGAGATCGAAATCGTGTTGAACCGCGGCATGCTTCGTGAACAATGGGCAATAATATCGCCGATAATTCGCATGCTAGGCGCTGGAGGGTAGATGTAGGTGTTGCGCACCATAAATTCTTTCAAAATGTCGTTTTGAATGGTTCCTGAGAGTTGGTCCTGGGCAACCCCTTGCTCTTCAGCCGCAACGATATATCCAGCCAATACGGGCAGCACCGCACCGTTCATTGTCATGGAGACGGAGACTTGATCATGGGGAATCCCTTCGAAGAGAATCTTCATATCCTCAACGGAATCGACCGCCACACCCGCCTTGCCGACATCGCCAGAAACCCGAGGATGATCAGAGTCATAGCCTCGGTGTGTGGCGAGGTCAAAGGCCACCGAGATTCCCTGACCACCACCAGCCAAAGCGCGCCGGTAGAACGCATTGGATTCCTCTGCCGTAGAGAAACCGGCGTATTGTCGGATTGTCCATCGTCGACCTGCATACATGGTGGCCATAGGGCCCCGTATATACGGCGACATGCCGGGCAACGTGTCGGTCAGTGGCAAATCTGCAGTATCAGCTGAGGTATATAAGGTCTTTAGCGGAATGCCCTCAGGGGTTTGCCAGGTAAAATCGTCTGGCCCCAAACCCTTGCTCTGCTTGGTGACAAGCGCTGACCAATTCTCAAGATTAGCCGTATTAGGATCGTAAATCTTACTCATGCTTGCTCCCCAGACTGATCACCACCGGGCTGACTGAGTTCGATGAGCACACCGTCGCAGCTTTTAGGGTGTATAAAAATAACCCGAGCACCGTGTGCTCCGGGTGACGGCTCATCACTGAGAAACTGATAGCCTTTGTCCCTTAAACGTGCCACATCGGCATCAATGTCATCGGTCCTGAAGCACAGATGATGGATACCCCCGCCCCGCTTTTCTAAATATTTGGCAATCGGCCCTGCGCCGTCTAAGGGGTGCACCAGTTCAATGTGGGTGGGCGGCAAACTAAAAAACGCGGTTTTTGTTTGAGCGGCAATAACATCATCGGTGCCGTCAAAACTGAGGCCAAAATCCCCCATGAATCGCTCAATAGCGGCATTGAGATCCGGAACTGCGATGGCAATGTGATCAAGACTGGTAATCAAAATAGCCTCTCCCTTTTACAGAAACATTTTCATGAGTTCGCGGGTGTGCGCGGCGCGGCGCTCTGCCACCACCTGTTCAGGCTCAATTTCGACCTTTTCATCGGGAGTCACCTTAAACAGTGGCTGCCCCTTACTGATAATAACGCCGTCACCCTCGATCAAAACCTCATCAACGACACCGGCAAAGGGCGCGTAGACCTTATTGAACATTTTCATCACTTCCACGATATAGACCGGATCTCCGGCATCAAAATGATCACCAGCCTCCAAATACAAAGGGGCGTCTGGCGCTTCACGTCCGTAAAACATGCCGCCACTCACCGCCACTATCTCATTAGATTTAGCCACGGGTGGTGGTGCAAGAACTTTAGCCATTTCAGCTTGATAACTCTCATCCAAGAGGCGGTCTGGAATAGCAATGCTTAAGTCGTCGTTAACCCCCAACTCGAAAAACCCTGTAAAGCGAGCCATTGCCGGCAATAGCTCCAGAATTTCCATGCCAGCCTGAAAGCCACGGTGGGCCGCAAGGATAGCTTGCCAATCGTGATCTACGATCTCTTGGTGGTCTGAAGCACTCAGTGCGGCGGTTAGATCTTCCCAGTTTTCTTTGCCGAGACGTTGACCCAGATCACGATAAAAATCTTCAGCTTCCGACAGGGTTGTGTGGTCATGATCCCAGATGACATGGGCAGCAGCAGACTCGGCAGACCAATCCATTTTTAAAAAGTGGTAGGTGTCGGATAAAAGATCGACGGGGTTTTCTGCCCAGCTAATATGGTCACCCTCAAGCCGAAAGGCACCGCTATTTACACTGAGCCAGCCCGACAATAAATGCGGTGAATCCAGAAGTAGTTTGATAGGACGCAATAGTAAAGATTGCTTATTCTGCAAGACATCTTGTACCGCCGCCCTGTTCTCCGGAAGCGCTTCGCTTATGCGTTGCTTAGACAACAGGTTCCATGCCGCTTCAATATCGACACGTTGGGCTTCTTTCGCGAGCTCACCAACAGAAGTTAGGTAAGGCACAATAAACTTTGTGGTGGGACGGGCGTTGATCTCATTGCCCAAAAACCAGTTAACCAAACCGTAGTGAAAGCTGAGGTTTGTATGCAGATCGGCGCCGCGCATAGTGGTTTGCCGCAAGACCTCAGCCATGTGTTGATAACAGGAAACACGGGTTTCCCCGACCGTTAACAGCAGAGCGATATTGGAATCGTAAGCGCCTGCCAACGTGTAATCCATGAACACGTCGGTATCTGGGTTGTGCAGGCTGATGCCTTGATCATCTCGAATCTCACCTTCGATTGCATCAGACCAATGTTGAATTTGCCCCCCCGCGCTGGGCTGCAGGGCATCATTTGTCGCGTTGAGTCGTGCCTCGACACTGTCAGCGTATCGAGCGACTCGGGTGGGCTTTGGTAAATCGGGCCCATGGGCGGCGAGCAGCACCATGGCCTCCACCAGCGAATCCACCATAAAAGCGTCTTGGGGGTCATTTGGATTTTCGAAGCGCATCGAATAGCAGAGCTCGCTTACCCGATGCTCAACTTGAATACGGGTATTCATCTCCATAAAGAAATGCCGATCCCGGTCGACGATACACTCAAAGGTTGATACCGAGTCCAGCCCTACTGCAGAACCAAAGACAGCTGCTTCGGCTTCCATCGTATCGAGGGTTTCCAAATCCTGACGCAGAACTTCAGTAGCTGCGCTTTGATGAGCCCGTTCAGCAGCTTCTGCTGCCAAGATGAGGCTTTCCCGAGTCACGGAGACTTCCAGTAACTTTTGCTCATGCATCTGCAGTGAGCAATCTCGCCCGCCCAGGGTAATGCACCAGTCCCCATTGCCAATCACCTGAATTTCTTGGTGTCGGGTGGTTTCGATATTGAGCTCGACTAAGACGTTCTTATTGTCACCTACCCCGGTTGTTTTGACCTCCGCCAAAATTTCTCGAACCAGTTCAGGCGTTCGCTCTGCATCGCCTAGAGCAACAATTCGCTGGCCTTTACCGCCACCGCCACCAATCGCTTTAAGTCGGACTCGATTTTTGGGATATTGGGAATTGATTTGACGAACCGCGTCGGTCAGCGTCTCTGACAGCTCATCAACCGTGTAGAGATCTATACCTTTCTTGTAGGAGGCACTCAGAACAAGATCGGCTAGGGTCTCCAGCGACTCTGTGTCGAAGGCTGACGCAGAGAGGTTAAGACCTTCTGCCTGACATAACGCCTTTAAGGCTTCAGCATCAGGATGCTTTTTTAATAGTGTGAGTGCCGTGCCATTGTCGATGCCAGGCGTTACCGAAACACCTGCCTTTAATGCCGTTCTCTTGGCTTCATCTTTTAAGCCCGCATCGTGAACGGTTCTTGAGCAGGGTCCAATAAAATTGAGGCCCGCATCTTCCATGGCCGCAACCATCGTTTCGTCTTCAGCCATGAAGCCGTAGCCAGCGAAAATGGCGTTGTAATCGTTCTCTTTTGCGATGTTGATAATGTCTGCAATCCGCTGCAAACGCTCTTCCTTGGTGGCGCCGGTATAATCAGGCACCCGGTGAATGCGGCTGGAATCGGTGAGGACTCTCAGCTCTGGTGCAAGCGCCCTGGGGTAAACAATAGAGTCTTTTTCTGAGAGTAAGATCCCGAAATCGTGTATGCCCATTTCATAGAAAACATCGATGGCCTCCTTGCGAATCGGCCCCCGACAGATAATTAGCGGACGCATACCACTGCAATCAAAGCGTTGAACCCAGGCTGAATCGCTAGATCCTAAACGTCGATCTTGGTGAATCATTGGGTTACTGAGATAGTGTTCGTTAGACACGCGAGAGCTTCCTGTGGCCGTTATCAATGGAATTCACGCTGCACGTCTTGCAGCGCTGAGGGTTCATAATGTCGTAGGCAGAAAGACAAGTGGTCTGTTAGAACCTGTCTCAAATCTGCGGGCATCACGATTTGCGATACCGATCCCAAGCTCAGTGCTTCCTCTGGATTCATAATTTCACGCTCATAGCGCAAGGCGAGCTCAGCTTCTTCAGCGCGGACCCATGAATCGACCCATTCCTTCGCGGCGGCACCGGCCTCAACATCACTCAAACCCTGCTGTTTTTGTGCCTCTATCTCTGCGGCAAGGCGAGTAGAGGCTTCTCCACGAATTTTCTTCAGCTCGTCCTTATAAACATACTCCACACCTGCGGGCCCCATGACGGCAACCCGAGTCGTGGGCAACGCGACGACAAAGTCAGCTCCCGTTGGATAGTTGTTATAAGAGGCATAGGCCCCACCGAAGGCATTGCGCACCAATACAAGGAATCGAGGCGTACGCAGATCAACAATGGCGTCCAACATCGCCCGTCCGGCCTGGACAATACCGCGATGCTCCTGTTCACGTCCCGGCAGGAATCCGGTGGTGTCTTCAAGGAACATCACAGGGATGTTGTAAAGGTTGCAAAATCGAATAAATCGCGCGTTTTTATAAGCCGCATCGATATCGATTTGACCCGAGGAGACCGCAGAATTATTCGCAACAAACCCCACCACATTACCGGCCATGCGGCCAAAGGCGGTAATCGTGTTTCGCGCACGTTCTGCCTGTACCTCAAGAAAGTCCCCGTGATCACAGAGCTGCTGGATCAAAATAGTAATATCCACCGGAGTGTTGAAGCCCGTTGGTGAGTTAAACGCCTTCCGTAACAAGATATCGATATCAACGGTTGATCGCGCACCGGGGTCGCTTGTTGGTTTAAATTGAGGCGCCTTTACGCTGGAATCAGGAATGTATTTAAGAATCTCGCGAACTTTGTGTAATGCTGCAACCTCATCGTCTACGACAAAGTCGGTGACCCCCGTTTGACTATGAACCTTAGGACCGCCGAGTTCTTCAGGGGTAATGTCCTCGCCGAGTACGGATTTAACGACACCGGGTCCGGTTAAGCCGAAGAACGTGTCTTTGGGCTGAATGAGAAAGCTTCCCTGACGGGGAAGATAACTACCGCCCCCAGCATTGAAACCAAACATGCACATAATACTGGGGACGACTCCACTCACCTTCCTCAACGCAGTAAAGGCATCCGCATAACCGTCAAGCCCTCCTACTCCGGCAGGAATAAAAGCCCCGGCCGAGTCGTTGAGGCCAACCAGTGGGATGCCACGCTTAGCCGCCAATTCAAAAAGTCGGGCCAATTTTTTACCGTTGGTAGCATCCATTGAACCAGCGCGCACGGTAAAGTCGTGGCCATAAATAGCGACATCACGTCCATCAATTTGAATAATCGCGGTAACCAATGATGCGCCATCGAGATTCGGCCCCCAATTTTGATACAACACCTGCGGGGGGCCGTCGGCGACATACTGAACCCTCTCCCAAACCGTCATTCGGTTCTTCAAATGCTGACGCTGTATGCTCCGCTGACCCGCCGCACCATAGGGTAACTGCTGCAGCTCTCGGCCGCGCTCAAGGGTCTGCTCATACCGGGCCACAGGGATATCCGAGGACCGCTCACTGCGCCGCAGTGGATTGGTGAGAGTGGCATGGGGTATGGCTTTGACCCCAGGGCCTTTTAGGTCTTCCCGCTCGACTTTATCGGTCATGGAAACTCTTATTCCTGATGGTTTGTGGACGCAGTTCAACTACCATTAACTGCCCATGGGGCACTTGCTGTATAGCACTCTTCAAACACGGGGTCGTAACTTACGTTTAAGATCAGTATTGTGTCAATTTGTTGCGAAATGGTCATCAAAATCTTTGAAACTTCATAGTTCACACTGCAGCCCTCTGCCCTATTCGGGTGATGTCACTGTCTGGAGCCGGCGCTTCGCCGATCTCGACGGCTTTACTATGCTCGAAAGTCGCAAACGGGACGCCGACAGTGGCCGCTACGACATCATCACGGCGTTGCCCGATCGACACTTCCGCGTTACCGATTTTAGCGGCGACGCTCAACAATGGATGGCAGCCATAGAAGACGATCTGACGGCCACGCCGGAGCGATCATCGCGAATAGCGGTGGGGTTCCTCGATTTTGAAACCGCCGCTGCAGGCGCTCTGGGCATTGTGGGCGAGCCCCTCCGGCCTGCGACTGCTGCAATATACTCTTGGTACGTCCTGCAGGATCATTTAGAAGCCCGTGCTTGGCTGGTACAGGATCCACAGGTTCCTGCGCCAATTGCCACCGAAGTGCAGCGCAGACTACAGCTCTCTGAGGAGAGTTTCCAGTATGAATTTAATATAAATCAAGGCTTTGCAGCTAATATTTCACGTGATGACTATAAAGCGATGGTAGGTGATGTCAGGGCTCTTATTGCCGCGGGAGACTGTTATCAGGCTAACGTCGCGCAACGTTTTCAGTGCGACTACAGGGGTTCTGAATATGGCATTTACGAACGGCTCAGGGACGTGGCCCCAGGGGACTATGCCGCATTCCTCAAGTTTGACTCAGATCATGCCGTCATCTCGCAGTCTCCTGAACGATTTTTAAGTATCGATGCGGGGTACATACGCTCCCAACCCATCAAAGGAACGCGACCCCGTTTTGCCGATCAGGAACAAGATGAGGCCTCAGCGAGGTCGCTATTGAATTCGACCAAGGATCGCGCTGAAAACATCATGATCGTTGACCTATTACGCAACGATCTAGGCAAACTCTGCCAAACCGGCACCGTAGAGGTGACCGAATTATGTGAACTCTACAGTTACGACAATGTGCACCATTTAGTCAGTCGAATTGAAGGAAAGCTCAAGGACGGCGTCAGCTCAGGCACCGCGTTAATCGCCGCCTCCCCAGGAGGCTCAATTACCGGCGCTCCCAAGAAGCGCGCTGTAGAAATCATTAAAAGCCTTGAAAAAGGGCCTCGTGGGGTCTATTGCGGCAGTGTCTTCGCCATGTCGGCCAATGGATGGCTGGAATCGAGCATTGCCATACGCACGCTGGAAGCTGCAGATGGCGTGCTCTACTGCTGGGGCGGCGGCGGTATCACATGGGACTCAGTGCCAGAGGAGGAGTTCGCGGAAACCTTGGATAAGGTCTCGGGTTTTATGCGCGCACTCGATACTCAATAAGTCGGCAGCTCAATGTGGCTGTAAAGGGCTTCTCGTTCCACCGGGTTGGATCTGGAAAGCGCCTCCACGACAATATCTCGGCTTAAGTGTGGCGCCAGAGCCAGAATAAAGTCGTACATGTAACCGCGTAAAAATGATCCCCTGCGAAAGGCAAGACTCGTAACACTGCTGGCAAAGAGATGGTCTACGTTGAGTTTAACCAGATCCTCGTCGAGGGTTTCGTCATGAGCCAATCCTGCAATAATCCCTATGCCTAACCCCAGCCTCACGTAGGTCTTAATGACATCTGAGTCAACGGCAGTAAATACAACACGGGGAATAAGGCCTCGGCTCTTAAAGGCATCATCAAGCTTTGATCGGCCGGTAAAGCCAAATGTATAGGTGACGATTGGGTGTTCTGCCACCAACTCCAAGGTCAACCGTTCTACCTGAGTCAAAGGATGTCCTTTCGGCACCACGATACAGCGATTCCAACGATAGCAAGGTAATAGCACAAGGCTACTGAATTGCTGCAACGCCTCGGTTGCAATGGCAAAGTCTACGCTGCCCTCTGCTGCCATTTCTGCAATCTGAGGCGGTGTGCCTTGCTGCATTTGAAGCGACACATTGGGATAGCCCGACATAAAGTCTTTAATAATAGGCGGCAGCACGTAGCGCGCTTGGGTATGCGTTGTGGCTATGGACAACGTGCCGCTGGTTTCATCTGAAAATTCTTGAGCTACACGTTTGATGGCGTCTGATTTGCGCAGCATCTCGCCAGCCAATTCGAGTATGACTTCTCCTGCAGGCGTAATATGGGTCAGGTGTTTACCGCTGCGGGCAAAGACTTCCACCCCCAATTCATCTTCAAGCAACCGAATTTGCTTGCTGATTCCTGGCTGGGAGGTAAACAGGCTCTGTGCCGTCGCAGATACATTGAGGTCGTGATGGGCGACTTCCCAGATATATCTCAATTGTTGCAGCTTCAATTTATCATCCCGAGGCACGCTTTAAGCGAAAAGTACCCCCACTTTCACTCCGGGGCCAGCGTTTTGGACATAAAATTAGTGTTTTTTATGCATTAATGCGAAAAACATCACTCGGGAGGGTTGGCAACACCGTGTGGAACGTGTCCGGTAGTGACGTGATCTGCCGCCCTATCGCAATGTGTCTGCTGATCATCAAAAAATACGTCGGCTTGGTAGGCTTTTAAAAACTCGGTTTTATCAAGCCCACCGAGAAAAATAGATTCATCTATACGAATATCCCAAGCTCTAAGTGTGCGAATAACACGCTCATGGGCAGGGGCTGAGCGTGCCGTCACCAGCGCTGTCCGAATTGGGGCTTCGTCGGCGGGGAATGCCTGCTGTAATTGCTGAAGCGCAGCGAGGAACCGCTTAAATGGGCCCCCTTGAAGCGGCTCATGCCGTGCGGCACGTTCACTGGCAGTAAAAGCCTCTAAGCCATCGCGCTTAAATACCTGCTCTGCTTCGTCAGAGAACAATACGGCATCGCCGTCAAAGGCGAAACGTAGCTGTTGGTTTTCGTTATCAGACGCCTGACGAGAAACGAGGGTGGCCGCCGCCACCTGATTTTCAAGGGCTTTACGGACATCGGCAGGTTCAGCTGACAGGAACAGTTGGCAACCAAAAGGTACGATGTAACGCCAGGGTGCCTCGCCGCCGCAAAAAACTGCTCGCGTGATAGGCAGTTGGTAATGCTCGATAGAGTTAAAAACCCGCAAGCCCGTATCGGCACTGTTACGAGACAACAGTACGACCTCTACCCGCATGGCATCGGTCAAACTATCATTGAGTGCCAGTAATTTACGAACAACGCCAAAGGCTGTACCCGGATTAAGGGGAACTTGCTCGTTATCGATTTGGTATTGGGAATACGCCGCCAGCCCTTTGTCCTCATAGACCTGATGCGCGGTGTCCAGATCGAACAGCGCTCGCGATGAAATCGCGATGACCAGACTGGCAGGGACAGTAGGCGTTGCCAACTTAAGCCCTGCTTTCCTGAGGTGGTGGTCTCCGTTCTCCCGCAAAATAAGCCCGAGAAAGCTTGAACACCACTGGCGACAGCAGCAGAAGTGCGACTAAGTTGGGAATGGCCATAAAGGCGTTCAAGGTGTCGGCGATCAGCCAGACTATGCCAAGGTTTAGACCCGCGCCTACCGGTATGGCGGCGACCCAGAGAATCCTGAAGGGCAAAATACCCCGGGTTCCTACCAAATACACAACACAGCGCTCACCATAAAATGACCATCCGATCATTGTGGTCGTAGCAAACAAGATCACGCCTAAAGTGACGACCCACTCCCCACCGGGAAAACTTTCTGCAAATGCCATTGCTGTCAGCGAAGCACCAGACTCACCCGTCTCAAATACACCGGTAAGAACGATAACCAAGCCCGTCATCGTGCAAACAATCAAGGTGTCGATAAAGGTTCCGAGCATAGCAATCATGCCCTGCTCTACGGGTTCATTTGTTTTTGCTGCTGCGTGCGCAATTGGCGCGCTTCCTAAGCCGGCTTCATTTGAAAACACGCCACGAGCAACACCAAATCGAATGGCTGCCCATACCGTGGCACCGGCAAAGCCGCCTGCTGCAGAGGCGCCATTGAAGGCAGAATTAAATATCGTTTCGAAGGCCGCGGGAACTTCTTCAATATGCATCGCAATCACAATGACACTCATCAGGACATAGGCAATGGCCATGCTCGGAACAACAGCTCCCGCAATGAGTGCAATCCGTTGAATGCCGCCCAAAATTACGCTGCCAACAACAAGCATCAACACAAGGCCCGTAGCCTGCCAAGGAATACCTAGGTTGTCTCCTAGAACTTGCGCCACTGAATTGGATTGCACCGTGTTGGCCAGTCCAAAACCTGCCAAACCGCCAAATAGTGCGAAGGCTGTTGCCAGAAACCTATAACGTTGCCCCAAGCCGTTGCGAATGTAATACATCGGGCCGCCGCTGTATCCGCCCAAAGCATCACGCTCTCGGTATTCAACGGCCAACACGCCCTCGGCAAATTTTGTGGCCAAGCCAAACAGTGCGGTGATCCACATCCAAAACAATGCGCCGGGACCACCGAGGGCGATCGCTGTAGCGACACCGGCTATGTTACCCGTGCCGATCGTCGCAGAAAGCGATGTCATGAGCGCGCGAAAAGGGGGAATGTCACCGCTACCCTGCCCCGCGCCGCCACCAAACAGCAACCGGAATGCGGTAGGAATACGGCGAAAGGTCATAAAGCCCAGGCCCAAGGTTAGAAATATCCCGGTTCCCAGCAGCAGAATGAGCATGGCGGGGCCCCAGGCCACGGCGTTGATTTGAGTAATGATCGCTTCCACAGTAAATGCCTCTATCTAGTTGAGCGTTGATGCCGGCTGACTGGCCGCCGCTGCGAGTTGCTGACCATGAGGGAATATGCCGTATATACCGCCAGTGTGCACAAAAATGATGTCATTCACCTCAGAATAAGCACCCCGAGCGAGCTCCTCGCACAGACCATGAAAGGCCTTACCCGTATAAACCGGGTCAAGAACAATGCCCTCTAGGCTCGCAAGGGCTGCTATGCGCTCATAGACTGGAGTGGTCGCCCTGCCGTAACCGGGGCCAACATGGGCGTCACTGGTATTGATAGTAAAGTCGTCAGAGCCAAGTCCTGGCCAGATTTCCTGTGCCTCAGCAATATCTTGGGAGACCTTAGTTTGAAAGTACTGAGCATCATCGCAAACAGCAATGCCCCAAACAGCACAATCTGGCTTAAACAGGGCCATGCCCAGAGTAAGGCCGGCCTGAGTACCCCCCGACCCAGTTGCGGTGACGATGGTTGCTAGACTGATATCTGCGGATGCCATATCAGCGACCAACTCCTCCGCTCCAGACACATACCCCCAAATTCCCAGCCCGTTACTGCCCCCGGTGGGGATGATTAGGGGCTGCCTACCCAGGCTGCGATGATGTTCAGCGCGTTCCTCTAAAATGCTGTCAAGGTGTTCGCTATAACGGCGAGGCTCTACGGCGGTCACTTCTGCACCAAAGAGCTGATCAAGCAAAGTATTTCCCTCGCTCAGAGGGTGGCGGCCTCGTAAAACCAGCTCACAATGCCAACCCAGCTTTGCACAAACATTGGCCGTCGCACGGGCATGATTGCTTTGCAGACCACCGCAGGTGATCAACGTGTCTACACCTTGAGCCTTAGCGAAACCGGCTATGAATTCCAGTTTGCGCACCTTGTTACCCGTCAGTGTAGAACCTGTCAGATCGTCGCGTTTTATCCAAAGGCGCTTACCACAGCCCCAGGCCGCAGTCGCTCGGGGTAAAAACTCCAGTGGCGTCGGAAGACGCGCCAAAGACAACCGTTCTGGGTATTCCAGTGAGGTGATGGGAATTTACTCGGTGCCCACGGATTTTAGCGTGCCCTTAGGCAAAATGGCGTTCACGTGTATGCGCTGAAACTTAAGTTCGAGCCCTCCTGAAACCCCAAGGGTGAGGTAGTTTTCATCAAGTGCAGTTACCTTGCCCAACATGCCCGATGACATGGCTACCTCGTCACCTTTTTTCAAAGCAGAAATCATGTCCGTATGTTCTTTTTGACGCTTTCGCTGCGGCCTGATCGCGAGGAAGTAAAACAGGGCAAATAAGACAATCAAAAAGCCGATCTGCATGAACTCACCGCCGGCGGGTGCTGCCCCCCCAGATTGCGCATAAGCGTTGGATATGAACATAGCTATCTCCTAATCAAAAAGTTTGTTAATGGAAGTCTTGTCGCCGCAGTCACGCTTCGATTTCAGTATCGAAATCGATGATGAGCGGCGCATGGTCTGAAAAGCGTTCGTCTCTGTAGATGCTCGCAGAAGTACCCAGCGCGGCAACCCGCGGAGTACAAAGCATATAATCAAGTCGCCAACCGACATTTTTCGCCCAGGCTTGGCCTCGATTAGACCACCAGGTGTACTGATCTGGCTCAGGGTTAATGCGACGAAAGACATCGACCCAGCCGACCTCGTCAAAAACCCGATCAAGCCAAGCTCGCTCATGGGGTAAAAACCCAGAGTTTTTTCTGTTGCCGCGCCAATTCTTCAGGTCAATCTCTTTGTGGCAGATGTTCCAGTCACCGCAAATAATGAACTCTCTCCGCTTCCGCTTTAAGCTTTGCAAATGCGGCAGAAACTTTTCCATAAAAATCTCTTTACGGTCTTGTGCCTCTTCACCACTAGAGCCCGAGGGCACGTACAGCGAGATCACGCTCAGCCCTTTAAAGTCTGCTTGCAGGTACCGCCCCTGGGAGTCCATGGGCTCCCATCCTAGCTCGGTCACTAGGCTCTTCGGTTTCGCCCGGCTGAAAACGGCAGTGCCACTGTACCCTGGGCGTTGCGCGTCATTGTAGGTGCAGTGATAGCCCTCAGGCTCAAACAAAGCAGGGTCGAGCTGATGCACCTGAGCTTTTGTCTCTTGAATGCAGATTACGTCGGCATTCTGCTCGGACAGCCAAGAAAAAAACCCTTTGCGTTGGGCAGCTCTTATGCCGTTTGTATTACAGGTAATGATTCGCATGAATAACGCTATTAAGGGTCAGGCTTTAGAATAACAAACTCGGCACACCAACGGGTGATTACTGCTGAAGTGCTGAAGGTAGATGGCCTTAGGCATTGCAGCAAAGTCTCTTCACCACTAGTGCCTGAACACCCGCTGAACAATCGAATTACCTACTCAAGGCCCAAGCCATCGAGCGCGGCTATGAGATCGTCGTGGTGGCTCTTTGTTTTAAATTTATCGAGTACCGCCTTGAGACGACCATCCCGGCCAATAATAAAAGTTGTTCGCAGTATTCCATCAAACTCGCGGCCCATAAATTTCTTGGGTCCCCAAGCACCATACTTATCGGCTACGGCATGGTCCTCGTCAGAAAGCAGCGTGAAGTTAAGTCCGTCTCGCTCTGAAAATTTTGCTAGCCGTTTGCTTGCATCTGGGCTGATACCGAAAACCACCGTATTGCGCTTTGCCAGCTCCGCAGCGCTATCGCGTAGACCGCCAGCCTGAACAGTGCACCCCGGCGTCATAGCTTTGGGGTAAAAATAAACCACGACATTCTTCTGGTTCCGGAAATCCTGAAGCTTAACCTTCGAGCCGTCTTGATCCGGCAGGGTGAATGTTGGAGCCAAATTGCCAACTTTAGGAAATGTCATCGTGTCACACCTTTTCTTAAATACAACAGCTTATAAAGTACCGAGGGGCTTCATAATTCATCAACGCCGGCCCAAGCTAATAACGCTATGACGGACGGGAAATTCACCCCTGTGGCTATCTTCAATAAATTCTTTGAGTAGCTCCCTGACAACAGGAAATGCCAGTTCGTCCCATCGAATATTCTCAGGCAAGACCAGCTCTGTCTCTAAGCTTTCTGGTCCAACCCCGTAGCGACCATCCTCTACCCCGCAGCGATAAAACATATAGACCTGGCTGATATGAGGCACATCAAAAATTCTGTACAGCGTAGGCTCCGTCGCAATCGCCGCAGCCTCTTCCCAGGTTTCACGGGCCGCGCCCTCGGCGGTTGTCTCACTGTTCTCCATAAAACCCGCAGGCAGGGTCCATAAACCGTAACGGGGCTCAATGGCCCGCTTACACATTAGGATCTTCCCTTGGTGTTCGGGAATACAGCCTACAATCACTTTAGGATTGTGATAGTGAATGGTGCTGCACTTAGAACAAATATCCCGTTCTCTATCGTCATCTTCGGGAATGCGGCGCTCGGTGGCCGCTCCACAATCTGGGCAGAATCTCACAAAAAATCCTTAATGGGTCCGCGAGGCAAGCTGATCGTAAGACCCGCGACTAAACAAAAGCGGAGAGTGGTCCTCAGCATCGAACGTCAAAACTTCACCGATAACAATGTGGTGATCGCCCGCTTCCAAGAACTTGAAAAGTTTGCAGCTAAAACGTGCGACCGCGCGTTTGAGCAACGGAACACCGTACTCGTCGACAATGAAATCGTCTTCCACAATTTTGTGATTATCTTTTCGGGCATAGCAACCCGACAGTGCCTGCTGGTCTGCACACAATATTGAGATGCCAAAATGCAGGCATTCGGTGTATTCCCTGAAACAATCAGAGTCGTTCTGAATATTCCATAGCACCAAAGGTGGGGTGAGAGAGAGTGAACTAAAAGAATTTGCCGTTAAGGCTAGTGCGCCGGACTTAGGGTCATCAACGGTGATAAGGCAAACACCGGTCGTAAATGCTCCCAGAGCATTGCGAAAATCGGTGCTATTCATAGGCACACTCTTGCCAGGACTTCTCTCGTTCGGTGTCCTCCGCTTTAGATTGAACCCAAACTACCCGTCCATCACTCATAAATTCTCTCTTCCAAAATGGTGCCTTAGTTTTTAGCGTGTCCATAATGAACTGGCAGCCTGCAAACGCCTCGTTGCGATGATCTGCCAGTACTCCCACCCAAACAATAGGGTCTTGTGCCGCTATGCGGCCATACCGGTGCACAATCCGCCATCCCCGTAACCCGAAGCGATTGGCGGACGTGTCACCCAACTCCTCCAGAACACGTTCCGTCATACCCGGATAGTGCTCCAGCTCCAAAGCCTCTACGGCCCCTTGTTCACTGAAGTCTCTCAGATACCCCGTGAAGGTAACCAAACCAGCACCAGAGGTTTCCGCAAGCAAAATCGCCTGCTGCTGTTCGACAATAAACGGTGCCCCTTGTATCAGAACGCTCATATTAACCGCCGGTCATTGGTGGAAAAAAAGCGACCTCGTCACCGTTTTGCAACACATGATCGGTGTTCACTACCCGTTGGTTAAGGGCATGCACCACATTGGGCTGGTAAAGCGCTTCGCGCCATTGCTCACCACCGGTATTGGCCAAACTGCGTTTTAAATCGTCCACCGTCCGCAATTCGGAATGATGGGCAACCTCTAGTTGTTCGCAATCAAGCGCCTCCCGGATCAAGGAAAAAAATCGCACAGTTAGCATGGGTCACCTCGCTGCCAGGTTCCGCTGGCACCTCCTGTTTTGGTTTCCACCCGCACGTCCTCAATGCTCATGCCGCGATCCACGGCCTTGCACATGTCATAGAGTGTGAGTGCCGCCACAGATACCGCCGTCAGTGCCTCCATCTCCACGCCCGTTTTACCCGACACACGACAGGTGGAGGAAATTTGAACTCCGGGAAGCGTTGGGTCAGGCTTTAGATCGACCTGCACACTGTTGAGCAGCAACAGATGGCAAAGAGGAATCAGGTTAGAACACTGCTTAGCCGCCTGAATACCGGCTATTCGGGCAACGGCAAAGACATCGCCCTTGGGCAGACTCCCCTCGACTATCAGCGCCAATGTCTCAGCCTTCATTCGAACCTTACCCGTGGCCATGGCACAGCGTTCGGTGTCGGGTTTCATCCCCACATTGACCATGCTCGCATGTCCTGCTTCATCAAGATGAGTGAGTTCTGAATTCGTATTTGGCATGACCCAATCATACCACGAGCCGGTTTTAGCCAGAAAGAATCTGTGCGGTCACAGTAATTTCAACTTGGTGTGCAAAGGGGTCTGTGAAATGATGTATCAACTCGTTGTCATCTCCACTGCAACCCCACCCAAATCGCTTGCTGAGCTTTTGTTCAGCCGAAACCCTGGCCACTGTTGCCGCGAGACTCAACCATGACTGTAGTACCGAAAGCCGATCAAGACGCTAAAGACCATCGCTATCGATGGCTGGTTCTTGTAGTGCTCACCATCGTCTATACCTTTAACTTTATCGACAGACAGATTCTCGTCATCTTACAGGAGCCCATAAAAGCCGAGTTAGGCTTGTCCGATGCGCAGCTGGGCGTACTCACTGGCTTTAGTTTTGCACTAATCTATGTCTGTGCAGGCATACCGATCGCGTGGCTGGCTGATCGGTCCAACCGACGAAATATTATTGCGGGATCCCTGGCTTTGTGGAGCGGCATGACCGCATTGTCAGGGATGGTTGGCAGCTACAGTCAACTCGTACTGGCCCGCCTGGGAGTAGGATTGGGCGAAGCTGGGGGTTCGCCGCCTGCGCACTCCATGATCAGCGATTATTTTCCGCCCGAACAGCGCGGCACCGCCCTCTCGTTTTATACCGCAGGGATTTATTTGGGCATTCTTTTTGGCTTTGCCGGTGGCGGTTATATTGCTGAGACCTATGGCTGGCGCAATGCGTTTTTCATTGTGGGTATTCCAGGACTCTTTTTCGCGCTCGTCGTTCTTCTTTTGGTGCGAGAGCCACTCCGGGGTCGCTGGGATTTAGGGCAGAACGCAAAAAAATCGAGCCTAAATGAAACCATGACTACTCTGAAACAACGCCAAGCATTTTGGTGGATTGCGTTTGGATGCGCCATGACGTCTTTTGTGGCCTATGGCAACGGTAACTTTTACCCTTCCTATTTGATGAGGAGCCACGGTTTTTCTGTCGCGGAGGTGGGCTTCGCCCTTGGACTCGTATCCGGTGTCGCTGGGGCAATTGGTACATTTATGGGGGGATTTCTAGCGGACAGATGGGGACGCAAAGACAAGCGTTGGTACGTGTGGATTCCAATAATCGGTAATTGCCTCGCCATTGTGCCTATGACTTATGCGATTCTGAGTGAGAATGCCACGCTCCTGCTGCTGGTTCTGTTCCCTGCCAACATTCTCAATTCGCTGTACTTAGGGCCCAGTATTGCCATGTGCCAATCCTTGGTCTCACCGTCAATGCGCGCGATGGCGTCAGCAATTTTGTTTTTCATCTTAAATATGATTGGTTTGGGACTGGGGCCGGTAGTTGTTGGACTGCTCAGTGATAGCTTTGCCACTGTCTTTGGCGACAACAATCTACGCTATGCCATGCTCTGCACTTTGGTCTTGGGTCTCAGCGGGACCGCGTGTTTTGTGATGGCAGCCCGAAGTCTGTTGACCGACCTTAACAAGCAAGTAGCGTGATGACTGACACCGCTTAAGCACAGGCACCCGCTCCGCTGGGCTACGTTTTCGAGCTGCTCTAACCTTTCGAGCGAGGGCTGGATTCGATGGCACAGCTGCCGGATTTACGGAGGCTATTAATCCCCAGCCAACGCCACAGATAGCAGCGTGCAGTTAGAGCGTTGAGCACCAGAAAAAAACCAACAAGTAACAGAACACTGTCGGCTAGATTTTTGTGGCCTGATAGCAGCACTGCAGTACAAATTCCCAAACCAAGAAAGAGCCGGAGCACACGCTCAAGCCCGCTTATATTCCTTTGCATTTCGCTTCCCCTCGCGTACTTGTAAGTAAGTACGGCTCAGTTATTACGCGAGTCAACGCCGTCTAGATCTTATAGACATCAATGGAGCTTTAAATGCTTTTATTATCGGCTTAGTCCCAGTGAAGTTCAGACCATAAACTGTTGTGATCTGATCTGCTGACAGGGAGAACATTCGCCTTAGTAACAGACAGGCCTCGGGTGAGGATATGGTCCAGCGGCAAACCAAAAAAAGAAGTTCGGGAATCGGGATTAAAAGAGACACTTTGCAGGTTATGTCGCGACACAAGCCCCTCTACAATCGCCATTCTGTCGAGACTCCAGGTGTTGAAATCTCCAGCAACAATCAGGGGACCATCGTGCAGTTGCAGTATCTGCTCAATTTCCGTCCACTGCTGACTAAACCCTGTTACACCCCATTCAAAATTGACCATGTGGGTGTTCACTACAAGAAGTGACTGCGAGCTTTTAGCCAAGCCATACCGAGTTATCGTGGTTGCTTTAGGCGTTGTCAGCCAGGGCTCATAAGCGGTTAGGGCGCAGTGGAGCTGAGGCATCACGCTTGCGATAGTCATCACGCCTGTCTGCAATGCGCGGGTCTGATAACCCGGTGAGAAGCTCTCATAAACTACGGAGCCTACGAAACTAACAAAAGGACTGGGGGTATAAGCTTCTTGAAGCAGTATTAAATGCGGCAGAGATTGGTAAACCTGCAAGTCTTCCAACCACCGAGGGTCGCTACCTTTCTCTATATTCCAAGTGACCATGCTAAAGGACGACGGCAAAGCGGAAAAGTTGCTAACCGGTTGCGCCAATGCGGTTATACATGACGCGACACCTTGAGATATCTCGGGAGCATCAGCGCTAAGGTTACTAGAAAACACCCCACAAAGTACCATTTGAACAGTCAGGAGACCCCGAATGCAGGGGCTAATGGTCGGGAAACAACGGCCTAAAAACACAGTAATTCCAGAGCGAGGGATACACCTTAATTATCCAGCTTTCCTGTGACAAAAGCACCTTTGCTAAAGCACGCTGGCAAACACCTTGCGTGCATGCACTCGGGAAATACCCAAGGGATATCGAGGGTTATGTGCAGCAAAAATGCGGCAAGCGTCACTAAGATGATCAATCGGATCTGCAAGATTACTGCGGGTCTTAAGCGCTTAAGATCGTATAATCTGTCACCACGCGCAAATACTCTGCGCCTGGTAATCACATTGGCAGGAGACATTACGCCTTATGATGGAATTCAACCCTAGCCGCGCCGGCTTCTCAAAACGCAAGCTCGACCGGCTACAAGCACATTTGCAAGAGCACTATGTTACCCCGGGAAAGATACCGGGCTGCCGCTTGCTGGTTGCGAGAAAAGGATGTATTGCAACCTCTTTAACGCTGGGGTTAATGGATGTTGAACGCAATTTACCCATGCGCGACGACACGATATTTCGTATTTACTCTATGACCAAACCGGTCACCTCTATCGCCCTGATGATGCTTTTTGAAGAAGGCCGCTTTCAGCTCAGTGATCCTGTGGCTAAATTCATACCCTCCTGGTCGGGCCAGCAGGTATGGCTAGAAGGTAGCGGCGATGCAATCACGACCCGCCCACCTAAAACGCCAATGACGGTACAACATCTACTGTCTCACACCGCCGGTTTAACTTACGGTGGCTTACTGCCGGGTATGGAGCTACCGGTCGACGCCGCTTACCAAGCGGCAGGTGTGACGAGAACGAGGTCTGACACGCTGCAAGACCTCGCTGAAAAATTAGCATCGGTGCCTCTGCTCTACGACCCAGGCACTCGATGGAGTTACTCGTTGGCTACCGATATTTGCGGCTATCTCGTTGAATTAATCTCAGGGCAACCCTTCGATGAGTTTCTCAAGGAGCGAATTTTTGAACCCTTAACAATGCATGACACTGATTTCTCGGTTGCTGACTCAGCGCTACCGCGATTCGCCGCCTGTTATGTCAGAGGCTTAGACAAGCGGTTGAAGCTCCAAGATGACCCTGCAGAAAGCGCCTATCGATATCGACCTATAGGACCGTCTGGCGCTGGGGGTCTGGTAGGCACAGTGGATGACTATGCCAAGTTTTGCACCATGCTTGTGAACAACGGGAACTACAAGGGCCAACAACTCATAGGCCGCAATACCCTGAAACTGATGACTCAAAACCATTTGGGCGACAAAAGCCTCGCGCAAATGGCAATAGGTGGCTTTTCTGAAACCAGTAACGAAGGCGTCGGGTTTGGCTTAGGTTTTGCCTCCACAATAGACGCCGTGGCATCTGGCACTGTTGGCGAGGGCGACTTTTATTGGGGGGGATATGCATCTACCCATTTTTGGGTCGATCCAGCGGAAGAGCTCTTCGTTATTTTTATGACTCAACTCATACCGTCCTCAACATTTAACTTTCGAGGGCAAATTAGAAATATTGTGTATGGCGCCATAAACGAAGCCGCCTAGCTTCACTTGCGACAAGTGAGTTGATCATCCCTTTGGTCCAACTTGCGGGTGGCTTTTACTGCCCAAAGGAGACGCCAGAAGCGATACCGTCTAAAACGCTCCTTGGGTCGCGCTTTATCGAACCCAGAGTTCTCATCTGTCCTCCTTTTCATTCATCCAAAAAAAAGCCTCCACAAGGGAGGCCTATTTTTGGATGGCGGAGAAGGAGGGATTGATTTGAGCAGCGTTGCCTCCGCTGCTCAAACCCTTTCAGGGCGCTACACCTTACGGCTCCGCGTCCAAACTCTGCCCTGAGCAGAGTTTGTCGAACCCGAGGGTTCTCTTCCCGAATTCAAAGCCCCAAACAAAAAAACGCCCCAGAGGGGCGTCTTTTGTTTGGATGGCGGAGAAGGAGGGATTCGAACCCTCGATACGTTGCCGTATACACACTTTCCAGGCGTGCGCCTTCGACCACTCGGCCACTTCTCCGAAGCCGCGGAGAATACCACAGACACAAGGACGGCTCCAAAGAGGCGCGCCTTAAAATGTCGTACTAATCCCCAAACCTAAATGATATTTTTCGGCTGATTGCGGTCCATTGAGGTTAAGCCACAAGGGCTGGCTGTACTCTGCGCGAAGATTCCAATGCGCCGCGACTTTCAGATCGATATAAACCGCAAGATCAAGCTGTTGGCCACCGAACGCCGTAGGATCGACCACAGGTGCGGGGTAAGGGAACGTTGGATTTGGCACGCTAAGGCTGACATCCTCACCCGAAATATCACCCTGCCATCGATAACTCAGTCGCATACCTGGCTCAAACAGCTCGCCCCCGGCCCAAGCCAACCAACCGGACCAAGTAAACTTGTGCCCCAAGCGGTAATCACGATCATTGTTTCCGGTGCGGATGGTCGCCAACATATCTGAGCCACCGTTAAAATACTTTCCATACTTGTCGTAGGTGACACCCAGAGGTATATCCCATGTGCCAGAGCCAATTTGCATGGTGTAAGGAAGTTGCTGATCGCCGGGAGCTCTGGGTGTGTCGCCCTCTTCATCGATAGAGCCCGTGGGAATGCTCAGGCCAAAAACACCATGCCAGGCGCTATTGACCGAGCGAGACAGCTCGTAATTAACCAACGTGAAAACATCACCGACCCCATCAGAGCTAATATTGAACGCGTCATAGCCCGGCACAATAGATATATGGTCGGTACTTTGTTTTATGAATGGAACAGACAGTCTCACCGATACTTTGTCGGAGTACTGATAACCCAACAAGACGTTGTGCACTTCCTGAGTGATTTCGGTAGGCACTACAGGATAGTTATCCTTGGTCCTTGGTTCCGATGGCCCTGACCACTGCACATCGCTATAGCTTAGTTTTTGGGTGCCTAAGCGGTACTGTTTAAACTCAGCTCGCCCGTACCGATACGCCAAATACCACTGCCTCTTGGTACTTTCCCGTTCCTCTTCTGTGACTACATTCGCCGCAAACAAGTCCTCAATCGACACGTCTACAAGGTCGGCAGGCACTGTTTGTGCCCAAGCCGCGCAATTTGTCCATGCAACTGCGAAAACGATAGCCTTTGTGACATGCCTCAATAGGCGCAGGGCACAACTATGGTTCATACCTTTTACGATTATCTCCATAAGTGTATGTCTCCTCGAAGTTCTTTGACCAACGCACCCAGAGAGCTCTCTAAATGCTTCCTATCAATCGGTTTGGTCAAATAATCAGCCATTCCTAGGGCGAGATATTTCTCACGATCACCACTCATTGCATGGGCAGAAACACCAACCACAACACAGTGAGGCTGAAGGCCCTGTTCCAACTGCAGCGACCTGATCGCCTTAGTTGCAACCACACCATCCATCACAGGCATTTGAATGTCCATGAAAATAACGTCGAAAGCTTCGTCTGTGAACGCTGCAACAGCCTCCTCGCCATTACTTGCGCAGGAAGCTTTGATACCTAGGGTAGCCAACAACTCGCAAAGGATGAAACGGTTGACTTCAGAATCATCAACCACAAGAACTCGGAGAAAAGAGAGTGGTGATGGAGCCTGTTGTTCGTTAACGGCAACGCTTTTAAGTGGCGCCCTAAGTGACTCACCTATAAGCGCAGCCTTAAATGGATTCGGGGCTGCAATGGGCTCGATCGTAGACGATACGACAAAGGGATTAAGCACATCTTCAGGCAAGGGCAACTCTAACCAAAAACATGAGCCCTCACCCTCAGTGCTGCGAAAAGACACCGCGCCTCCCATAAGCTTAGCAAGCTCTCTGCATATGGCGAGGCCGAGACCTGTTCCGCCATAGGCTCGAGTGGACGACAGGTCAACCTGATAAAACTCACTAAAAATACCGGCTTGCTTAGCTTCAGCAATACCAATTCCCGTATCGATCACTTCAAAGCGTATTAGTGGCTCACTATTTTCAACGAGAAGTGAAACCGACAACTTCACAGACCCTTTATCAGTGAACTTAATGGCATTTCCAATCAGATTGATCAAAAGTTGCCGGAGGCGTGCAGCATCGCCTACGACCCGGTCAGGCACGTCGTCACCGCTACTTAGTTGAAAGATGAGGCCCTTACTCTTCGCCTGAATATCAAAGATAGTGCTGAGCGTGCCCAGTAAACCGCTAAGGGAGAACGGTGCCTTTTTAATTCTGAGATGGCCAGATTCGAGTTTTGTAAAATCTAAAATATCGTCTATGACAACCAGCAACCCCGCTGCAGACTTTTCTATGGTGTCAAAATAAACGCGTTGCCGGCTGGTAAGTTCGGTTTCTTTAATGAGCGAAACCATGCCCACGACTCCGTTCATAGGCGTTCTAATTTCGTGGGACATATTTGCAAGAAATGATGTTTTGGTGTCCGCGGCATGCTGTGCCTGATCTCTGGCAACCTCCAGGGCGTTGATTGCTTGCTGAAGAGAGCTTTCACGATCAGCAATGGCCATTAGCAAGCTGTTAAAGCTCTGGCCCAGGGTGTTTATTTCTTGAATGCTTGAATCCTGAAAACGCCCCTCGTAATCCTCTCGACTGGTCATATCAACCATTAAGGTAGAGAGTTCCCGAACGGGCTGTAAGACGCGCCTTCCCAAGCGCCTGGCTAACAGAAAAGCGAGCAACGCTGACAGTGATATCGCTACGATTGCGATCAGCAGCGTATCTCGTATTAAATCATTCGACGGTAAGGTTTCGACCCAAATTTCAAGCGTGCCCAATTCAGCCCCCTGCCAAATCACGGGCTGTTGAATTCGTGATACAAACCGTTCTTGTGATAAGCGTTCCCATGGGTCGTCGTTGAGAACTGCAGCAAAAGGACTCAGATCATTTCGATATTCAGCAAATACTTGGCCATCACCGAGTAAAATGCGCGCCAAAACAATATCTCTAGCATTTTCCAGAGTGGCCAACACATCACCCGCAGCTGTCTCATCGTTAAAAGCAAGCGCGGCGGTTAAATTGCTACCCAGGACCCGGGTTTGAATAACCTTCAATTCATAGGTCTCGGCCATAGTTGCTCGAAAGGCTAAGCCAAGACTTACGGATATCGCGAGGACGGTTACGAAGGTGGCAATGCTAACCGTGAGTAGGGAAACACGTCGATCGAGTCGCTGGGTCATGGCTTTCGCACCCCGGGCGTCACTATCGTTGCCAAAGACATGAGCCGACTGCTCGCAGAAAACCCCGCGTACTGTAATTCAGAAACGTTAATAATCAACTCGACCCGACCCGCTCGGCGTCGAAGCTCAACCATGCCACCAGAGTCTGCAAAACCCAGTGTCTCACCAATGGTCAGCAAAGGCGCCACGTCTGTAAGCACAGGAAGTTTTGCTTCGTCATTCAAAAACAAAAGATCGCAGGATTGTAGGTCCTGGTCGTCTACCAAGATTTTAAGGGTTAGATCAGTGCCTGCTCGCCCCTTTAAAAGTGCTGCGAGAGCTCCTTGAACATTGCTTTCTTTGGTCATGCATATAGCACTAGGCTCATGGGCATCTGGCCAGGTGATAAAGCCTATCAAGTGCAGAACAAACGCTGCCTTGATCTCGGGCTCCGTGTATCCGGGTGTTGTCCCTGAGCCCTGTGCGTTAGCCTCCAGCACCGAAATCAGAAAAACACACAAATGCAGGAGTGTCCGCCTCATTGACGACCCGTACGCCAATACTCCGGGGCCACTGCATAACTCGACCTAACGGGGGTAATATCGATTCCACCTCGCCGCTGGTAATACGCAGAAACCGTTAGCGATTCGGGGCCAGTTTCCTGCATCAACTTATAAAAACACCGCTCGACACATTGCTCATGGAACTCTTGGTGCTCTCTGAAAGATTCTATGTAGGTGAGTAATTGACGTTGATTAATGGGGCGCCCCCGATAATCGATGACGATAGTCCCCCAGTCGGGCTGCGAGGTTACAGGACAGAGCGAGCGCAACCGGTGGGATACATAGGTGCTATCTGAGATAGCCCCCGACAAATCACACCAAGGCTCTCCCGGTAGGGTAACGTCGCTCTGAACATAAGACTCAAGCAACACGCCGGCCGGTTCTCGTGTGATGGGTGCCAGACCACTGGGAGGTAATATCACTAAGCTCACCTTGGAACCGGTAACACGCGCAATATCTGTACAAATGGCGTCGTGGGCTTCGGCCTCCGACTCAAAACAGTGAAAATTTAGGCTGTTGAGGTAGAGTTTTAACGACTTCGACTCGATCGTTGCGGGAGAGTCCGAGTCAATCACCAGGACCCCCACTCCATGCTGCGGATGTTGCTTTGGGTTCAGCCACGACAGCTCATAGAGGTGCCAGCAATCATAGCCACACATAGGGGGCGCAATTCCATCGAGGGCCTGTCGTCCCGCAGAACGTGGTATTGCCTCTAAGACTTCGGGCGCATACAGCTTAGGCGCCGCAATTTTATTCCCGAGTGCCCCAACCATGCCATCAAGTCCTAAGTCGTTTGCCGGTTCGCAGTAAATGTAATGAATACCAAAAGGCTACGAGCATACAGAGCAAAATCATACTTATTGCAAAGGCAATATTAACGTCGCTGACCCCCAGCATGCCAAAGCGGAAGGCGCTTACGACATAGACCAATGGGTTAGCCTGGGAGACAGTGGCCCAGAAGTCAGGCAGTAGATCTAAGGAGTAAAAAACACCGCCAAGATAGGTTAGCGGGGTCAAAACAAATGTTGGCACGATGCTAATGTCGTCGAAAGTATTAGCGAAAACCGCATTGATAAAACCCAAAAGGGAGAAAAGAATGGATGTGAGCGCCACGACCAAAATCACAAGCAAAGGGCTGTAGATGGGCAGGCGGGTAAAAAACAATGACACCGCCGTCACAATAACCGCCACCAACAAGCCACGACTGACACCCCCGGCGACATAACCACACAATATGATGTAAGGCGGAATAGGAGAAACCAATAATTCTTCGACACTGTTATTAAATTTTGCGCCAAAAAATGATGCGACAACATTGGCGTAGGAGTTGGTCACAATTGCCATCATGATTAACCCAGGCACGACAAACTCCATGTAAGAAAATCCACCCATTTCGCCAATACGGGAGCCGATCAAATTTCCAAAAATGACGTAGTACAGCGACATTGTGATAGCGCTAGGCAGTAGCGTTTGAGACCAAATTCGAAGGTAGCGACGAATCTCCTTACGCATGATGGTCATAAAAGCGACATATTGCTCATAACGATTCATGCGGGTTGCTCCAGCAAATTAACGAACATTTGTTCCAAGCGATTGGCTTCGTTACGCATGCTCACAACCGATACCTGTTTTTCGTGTAATGCGGCGAACACTTCTGCGAGATTTTGGCCTTTTTCAATGACCACCTGAACGGTGTGGTCATCAAGCACGGCGACATCAAATCCGGGCACGCTTAAACCCTCGTCTAGCTGCCCTGCACAATCCAGAAGAAACACCTCTTTGTGTAGGTCTCTTAAAAGATCCTTGATGGAACGATTCGTGACAATTTTTCCGTTGTTTATAATCGCGATATTACGGCACAGCGCTTCCGCCTCTTCCAAATAATGTGTCGTTAAAATAATCGTCGTACCCGCGGCATTAATCTCCCTGAGAAAATCATACATAGAGCGTCGCATCTCGATATCAACACCGGCCGTTGGCTCATCGAGAATCAATAGCTTTGGGTCATGGATGAGTGCTCGGGCAATCATAAGGCGCCGCTTCATGCCCCCGGATAACATCCGTGCACGGGTGTCTCGCTTTTCAGCTAAGCCCAAGCGCTCCAAAAAATGTTCTGTGCGACGCAACGCTTCATCGCGCGGGATACCGTAATACCCCGCCTGATTAGTCAAGATATCTTCGACCTTCTCAAAGACGTTGAAATTAAATTCCTGTGGCACAAGCCCAAGGTAGGTCTTGGCAAGGGGGAAATTACGATCGATATCAATCCCGTGCACACAAACCTTGCCCGCCGACTTCGCCACCAGTGATGAAATAATACCAATGGTGGTTGATTTCCCCGCACCATTGGGCCCTAGCAAGGCAAAAAAATCACCAGGCTCGACCCTTAAATCGATCCCTTGGAGTGCTACAAAGCCGTTCTCATAGGTCTTTTCTAGGCCTTCAATTTCTAGTGCCGCAGTCATATTGTTTCCGGGATCAGAGAGGGATAAAGCGTATTGAGGCTCTAAAAGCACAATACTGAGACGCTAGTGTACCCAAAGCCTAGCAAGGAGGCGACAGAACTTAGGGGATTCACTTGACGCAGGCCGTTCACGCTACTAACATTCGCGCCTCTGCTCACGCGGAGTCTGTGTCCCCTTCGTCTAGTGGCCTAGGACACTGCCCTTTCACGGCGGTAACAGGGGTTCGAACCCCCTAGGGGACGCCATTTTTAAGCGGGTGTAGCTCAGTTGGTAGAGCGCAACCTTGCCAAGGTTGAGGTCACGAGTTCGAACCTCGTTACCCGCTCCAAAAATGGCACTTTCCAAACGACTCTCTGTCCTCTGCATCGCAGGGGCTGAGACGTCTGTTTTTAACCTCCAGCATTGCTCGCCAGATCGACCGTACCACTAAAAAGGTTGTAGTCGCAGCGTTTCGTAAGCCTTTTTATCCAGCCCTGCAATCTGTGGAGGACTTACGACCGGCTGTCGTTATGGCATAGCTGTTGCGAGTTTTGGTGGAGGTGGCGTTGCCCTTTTTCGCCTCTGAGGCCCTCAAGCCAAACGAAATAAGGCCCTAGAGGCCTCTCTCAGGACTCCAAGTTGCGAGTGCGGAATATTACTCTCCAGATGACTGCAACTTAACTGACAAGCTATTTACGCAGTAGCGCAGTCCCGTATCCGTTGGACCATCGGGAAAAACGTGCCCCAAGTGCCCGCCGCATTTTTCACACAAAATCTCAGTGCGAACCATGCCATGGCTCATGTCTCGATCTTCTGTAACGACGCCGGCACTCGCAGCGCGATCAAAGCTTGGCCAGCCACAGCCCGCATCGAACTTACTCGTCGACTCAAATAGGGCCTCGCCACAACCCCGGCAGTGATACATACCATCTTCAAAGACGTTCCAGTACTCTCCAGAAAAGGCCCGTTCGGTGCCCTTTTCACGCAGCACCGTGTACTCGTCAGCACTCAACCGAGCACGCCACTGCGCTTGTGTAAGATTTTTCTCGTCATCTGCCATAGAAACTCTTCACTCCTTTTGTCTTGCCCGGGGATTATCGGGCGTATGAGGGCGTTGCACCTAGAGCAAGTACCAGACGATCCAAAGGCGCATGATGAGGTGTGGGCATTAGAACAATGCGACCGCGCAGCTCCCGCCGCAAGGCATAGTCACGCCTCAATGCATCAAAGTCATTCCCCCGCACCTCAGTGTCACAAGTTTTCACCAGCGCATCAGTGTCGACATTTGGATCATAACTCGTCAAGAGTAATTGAGTCAGCCAAGTTGCAGCGGACACACCTTGATGCTTGGTCATATCAATAGGTGCCTGCACCCCCTTATCAGCCTCATCAGCCTCAGCCAATGTGCCATTTAGCGCATCAACCAGCATATTTGTTGCCGCAACTTTAGCGCACTTGGTGTATCCGGCAATGTGTGGAGTCCCCAAAGATACCGCAGCCAATTGACTGGCAGATATGGCAGGTTCATCTGGCCAAACGTCCAACACAATATCGCCACCACGCGCTGCCAGCGTATCCAAGGCAGCTTTTGTTAGCAGTTCTCCCCGAGCTGCATTAATAAAGAGCTGCCCACTCGGTATATTTTCTGGCAGGGGGGTATCGACCATTGCGCGGCTAGGCCATGGGCTTTGTTCATGTAAGGACGCGTGGAGCGTGACGATCTTTTGTTGTAGAACAAATTCGAGAGAGGGACTGCTTAGCTCAGGGGGAACTGTCTGCCATGGATCCCAAACTACGGCTGCCCCACCCAGCTCGACAACAGTACTCGCCAGTTGGCGGCCTACGTTACCGTACCCAACAATTCCCAGGCAGCCACCCTGCAGAACTTCTGCGATCCGGCCCCGGGCTGCCAAAACTGACAGCACATACTCAGTGACTGCATTGGCATTGGCACCCGGTGCCGAAGCAAACCTGATGCCCCGGGAGGCCAAGTATTCTGTATCAATATGCTCCACGCCCGCTGTTGCTGAACCGACAAAAGTTACCGGCGATGCAGCAAGCAGTGGTTCAGTCACCGAGGTTACAGACCTGACTAAAAGCACATCAGCATCCGCGAGATGAGCGGGCGCTATATCTCTGCCTGGTAAGGTAATAAGGCTGTCACTGATCGACCTTAACGCTGACGTAACCTGAATGTTTTCATCCGCGACGATGCGGTAGCCCATGCTTTGCAATTTTATTGCCTCGCTTGACGAAGCGCCTGTGAAAAAAGTTCGGCACGTTTGGGCAAGCCATTTTTTTGAAACTGATGGCACTCCCAGCGCAGCTTATTTTCAAATTGCTCGAGCATGCTCTGGGGTATTTCCAAGCTGAGGTTATCGACACTCACAGTAAACGCAATGCCTGCGGCCGCGCAAAACAAACTCTCTAGTGCCTGTGGTTTGGCCTCCACACAAAAAAAAGCGCCCTGCTTAGCACTGTCGCGATCGTCAGCAGAGTACCAGTAACCGTAATCTTTTAAGCCCCGACGTAGGGGCCCGGCGACGCACCAATGGGCGACCTCATGTAGCGCACTGCGACGATAGTCACTGCGGTAATGGATCGCAGCATGAGCCCGCGCCGTCTCAGGAAGGTAAAGAGGCTCTGCCGCCCCCCCCACCAATCGCGTGTGAAAACTCGCAGAAAAACAGTCTGAAAATATATTTTCAATGAGACGAGCATCGAATTGTTTGGCCGCTGAGACAGTCACCTCCAGATTAAGACACCCGCTTTCTAATGAGAAAAGTGTAAATGCCCTCTACGTCGTCCACCGTGCTCTCGACAAGTTGGTGCTCCAAAAACTTGCAAAACTGTGGCACGTCACGCTGTGTTGAGGGGTCTGTGGCCGTCAACAGCACGTGCCCCTCTGCTGGCGCCTTCCGAATGGCGTTGTGAAGCAGCATAACGGGTTCTGGACACTTCAACCCATGCGCATCTATGGTCTCAGCTATTAGACTCGAGTTTTCTTCGTGACCTTGATTAGCAAGGCGCGAACGATGCGCGTTTTCGCGGTAGGAACTCAAGGGCTTGGCTTTCGAAAGCGCAGCGTCATGCGATCACTCTCGCCGATGGCTAAATATTTTTCGCGGTTCTTTTCATCGCCACTCAAACTGGGAGGCAACGTCCAAACACCACCAGGATAATCCTTGGTATCACGAGGGTTAGCATTTATTTCACTACGTGCGTCTAACTCAAAGCCTGCAAGCTGGGCGTATTCGATCACCTGCTCCTCAGTCACATAAGCACTCTTACGCATAGTCTCTAGCGATGTGCCTGGCTTTGCTCTGTGTTGAACAACCCCAAACACGCCCCCGGGCTTGAGGGCGCCAAAAATAGAGGCAAAGTAAGTCTCAACCTGATCTGCACGCATCCATGAGTGCACGTTTCGAAAGGCTACCGCAAGATCAACGGTTCCCGCTTCAGCGGGCTCTAGTGCCAGCGGTGGCTGTAATTCAGTGACCACAACATCGCCATAAATATCATTATTTTCGCCCAATTTTCGCAGAAAACCACCCAGGGAACGCCGTGCATATGCCCCCCCATTAGGCGTGCTATGGGCCGCTAAATAAGTGCCCTGATTGTGCATAAGCACGGCCAACACTTCGGTATACCACCCGCCACCAGGGGCAACTTCCATAACGGTCATACCGGAGGCCAAGCCAAAGAATTGCAGCGTCTCTCTTGGATGTCTGGCATCATTTCTTGCGGCGTTACCTTCACTACGGTGTGCTCCCGTCAACGCTGCATCCCAATTGAGATCTGCGCTTGCCAATGAGCTAGCCATTAAGGCCAGCAAGGTAATAGTGAGCTTAATTAAGTTCATAAATGATTCCTTTAAGTTTCAGGGATATTAAAAAACGCCCGATCAGAAGTGTCAGTCTATCCGTTTTGCCCCCCCCGCTGTAATCATGCGTGAGGCAATATTTCATCAATTTCAGTCGCTTGTGAGGCGTAACCTGCCGTTAAAAGCGGTAATGTCAGCCTTTGCCCAGTCACTCGCAGTCGCCTGAGAACGCGTTATGAGTTTTAACATGGCGCTGTCTCATCAGCCCGAGGGCTGCCTAGGACTTGGACTTGACTAGTCTGAGGATTTGCCTCGCCAGCGGTGCAGCAACCAGCCTGTAAGCGCAGCAGCGAAGATAACAATTCCAATTAACAGCAGGCTTTCAGCGAAAAGTCGGGCCATATTCCATGCGGGCACGCCAACAATATCGATCGCACCCCAGAACAACGCACCGGTCGCCACCACAGCCAAAAGTGAGGTTCTTAACCGACGCCTGAAGCGTTTATCCCAGAGAGGTTTCCTCACGGCGCCTTAGGCGCTCCAGAATCTGCCGTAGCCCCAGGGATAATGGGCGTTGCACAGTGAACGTCGGCATTTTGCCCTCGATGGCGCAGCCAGTGGTCCATGAGCACTAGCGCGACCATAGCTTCAGCAATGGGCACGGCACGAATACCAACACAAGGGTCGTGTCGGCCCGTTGTAACAACCTCCGTGGCATTTCCCGCTAGGTCAATACTGTCACCGGGAATTCGAATGCTGGACGTGGGTTTTAGGGCCATGCTGGCCACCAGCGGTTGACCCGAGGAGATGCCGCCTAAAACGCCTCCAGCATTGTTACTCGTAAATCCCTGTGGTGTCAGCGCGTCTCGATGCTCAGAGCCTCGCTGCTCAACCACGTCGAAGCCAGCGCCTATCTCAACGCCTTTCACAGCGTTAATGCCCATAAGTGCTCCGGCGACTTCAGCATCGAGTCGATCAAAAATAGGCTCCCCTAGCCCGGGCGGCAAGCCCTCTGCGACCACGGTGACACGAGCTCCAATGGAGTCGCCAGACTTATTCAACGCCTGCATAAATTCCTCGAGCTTTGGAATTAGTAATGCGTCGCCGCAAAAGAAAGGATTCGTTTCAACCACGCTCCAATCTAGGCTTTGTGGAACCAAAGGACCCAGTTGTGCCAAGTGCCCGCGAATGCTCACGCCCTGAGTAGCCAGCCACTTCTTCGCTATAGCCCCCGCAGCAACGCGCATTGCCGTTTCTCTCGCAGAAGAGCGACCGCCCCCACGATAATCACGCACGCCGTATTTCTGCTGGTAGGTGTAATCTGCATGAGCGGGTCGAAAAGTTTCTTTAATCTTGCTGTAATCTTTAGAGCGCTGATCGGTGTTTCGAATCAGTAGACCGATCGATGTGCCGGTTGTAAGGCCATTGAAAGTTCCTGACAGAATTTCGACCTCATCGCTCTCTCGGCGCTGTGTTGTGTAGCGGGACTGCCCTGGTTTTCGGCGATCTAGATCGCCCTGAAGATCCGCTGATGTCAGGGGTATTCCGGGTGGACAGCCATCAACGACCGCACCAAGCGCGGCACCGTGGCTCTCCCCAAAAGTTGTCACCGTAAATAACTTACCGAGTGTATTGCCAGACATAGTCCACCCTCCTCGCCTTATTATACCTGTGAAGGCGAAGGATCTGTGAGCGCTATCGATGCCTTTAATTCACCGGCAGAGACGCCACATACGCCATGACCGCCGCTGGCCAAGTCGAGCCATATAAACGCAATATCGGGATAGCTGCTGGTCAACGCCGGCGCACTATTACCCACTTCCAGAAACAACATGCCATGGTCCGACAGCACCACTGCGGCCTGTCTTAAAAGGTCATGCACTAAGTCTAGACCATCGTCACCCGCGGCAAGCGCAATACTTGGCTCATGTCGATACTCCTGAGGTAAATTGTTCATGTCCTCAGCATCAACATAAGGGGGATTCGCGAGAATAATATCCACTGACCCGGGGGCCAACGTTCGCAAAAGATTTGTTTGAACGCACACAGTATTCGGTAATCCCAGATCACGCCGATTACTTTCGGCCAATGCCAAAGCTTCGGCGTCAATGTCGAGCATTAACACTTCAGACTCTGGCGCGTGGTACGCCGCAAGCAAACCCAAACTCCCGCCACCACAACAGACATCGACGATCCTTTTCGGGGCTTTTTGGCTAAACCAAGGACTGTAGCCATCGTGAATTACGGACATGAGTGGCGATCGAGGCACTAATGCACGAGAGTCGCAGCGAAAAGTGAGTTCGCCCAGAGCGGCATAGCCGATGATATAAGCCGTGGGGAGTCGATTATGGATGCGCTCCTGCAGAAATGCTTGTAGCTTGATCTGCCCCGCTTGTGACATATCCGAATCAAGAATTTCAGACCCCGTCAGCGGGTCAAGCCCCTCGGCGGCAAGCACCAGCGCTACAGCTTCATCATGGGCATCAAAATAGCCGTGACCGAAGTGCAGCTCGCTGGACTCCAGCCGTGACTCTGTGCTCGTTAGAATTTCCCGGAAGGTCGCCAACGCATTGTCCTATAAACCCTTATGAGCTGCGCATGCTACCATCGCGCCTGTCATTTTGGGGGTCTCTCTATGGAAGCGCATTGGCGAAGCATAATCGAGCACATTGGTGAAGACCCGACCCGTGCGGGTCTGGTCGACACACCTAAACGAGCAGCCAAGGCCTTCGAATTTTTAACTCGGGGCTATGCGCAAAACCTATCGGATGTGGTCAATGACGCGCTGTTTCCTTCGGATTCCAGCGAAATGGTACTCGTACAGAATATAGAGCTCTATTCTCTTTGTGAACATCATTTGCTGCCTTTCATTGGGCGCTGTCATGTCGCTTATTTACCCGAGGGGCAAGTCTTAGGCCTTTCGAAGGTTGCTCGGGTTGTGGATATGTTTGCACGTCGGCTACAGATTCAAGAACAACTCACCGTTCAGATTGCAGAAAGCATAAAACAGGTGACCGGTGCACAGGGTGTTGGTGTCATTATTGAAGCTGAACATATGTGCATGATGATGCGGGGCGTACAAAAGCAAAACTCCGTCACCAAAACCTCTGCGATGCTAGGCACCTTTAGATCTGATGCCCGCACCCGTGAAGAGTTTTTAGCGCTACTACAACTGCGTTCCACGCACTGCTAAGCGCAAAAGCTTAAAAACGCCTTACAACGATTGGCCAGTTCCGGCGCCAAACTATTATCCATATGCAAGTGATGGGTGCCTAAATAGTGTTCAGTTTGAAGATTTGGCATGTCGGTCTTCGCCTCGAGCAACATGGCTTTTCGATAGTCGTTGGGCGAAGCTTCGTCAGTCCCCGCAAAAATACCTAGAGCAGGAGCGGCTATACCGCAATAGATATCACGGCGTTGTTGCTGGCGAAAGCCGTTTGCGGACGCGCCAAAAAGCCGCGGATCAGAGCGAAGTCGAAGGCCTAGGGCCGTAAGCTCAAGGGCCCTAGGCGCTAGCAGTCGAGCGCTATTTTCATCGAACCCATAGCTACAGCGGCGCGCTATAAATTCGGCTTCAGAATGAAAATACCGATCATCACGTTGGGAGTATTTTTTCTTATCACGAATAAAATTTTTCAGTTGCTGCAGCGCATTGCGCTGATCAACAAAAGTGGCGAGCAAGCCATCAATCATGATGAGCGCTTGTACCCGCTCAGAGAGAACCCCCGCCAACAGCACCGCAATAGCAGCACCCCGACTATGTCCCATCAGTACCACCCGCTCGAGATTTAACTGGTCCAGAATCTCAACAAGCTGAGGGAGATCATCCCACAGGTTGTAGGTGGCGTCGGCAGAGCGCCAGCTGCTTAACCCGTGTCCTGACAAATCGATAGAAATAACACGATGTGGCGCTAAATGAGGCGCCATTTTGGCGAATGACAGCGCGTTATCCAGCCATCCATGCAGCGTCAGGATCGTTAAGCCACCGTCCCCGGGCCACTCCATAGCTGCATAGGTCGATCCTTGAACTTTAAAGGACAGTTCCTTGTGCGCACTCAACACCCTACAGACAACGCTAAAAGTCTAGCCAACTAAATCACGCACGTTGACCACCCCAGCGGAAAAAGCTGCCCGAATAATATCGCTTTGCCGACGAAGGCCTAACTTTTGGCGAATCGTATTCTTGTGTGCATGGATGGTTTTATCGGAAAGCCCGAGTTCAAACCCAATTTCCTTCGGGCTAAACCCCAGCGCTAAACGCTTCAGTACATCGAGCTCACGAACGCTAAGCAAATTGACCGGAATTGCTTCATCATCAATATTGACCACCGATGCGCCCAGTTCTGCACCGAAATAATGATTTCCTTGCGTAACAGCGTGTAGGGCTTCATTAAGTTGGTCGTGCGTAGAGGTTTTTGAGAGAAAGCCCAGTGCGCCAAAGGCAATGGCGTCATGCACGTAGGTGCGAGAATCCAACAGGGTGATCACCAAAATGCACAGCTCAGGATGCCGATAGTTGAGCTCCCTGATTTCGGAGGTAACGCTCTCGTCCCCCAGCTGCAAATCCATAATCAGCACATCGGGCACCGTGACCTCGAAGTGGGCATTCAAATCAGCAACGGTTTGAAAAATGCCCTGCACGTCGAAATCTGGATCTGAGTTCACCAGAGCACTGACACCCGCAGCGAAGGTGGCGTGGTCGTCCATAATGACGACTTGATGAGTAGAAACGGCGGCGTCCATCAGCACAGTCTAGACTAGTACGATGATATGACCAAAGATTCTCTCGAGTTGCTGTCTCGGTTAAGGGAAAACGCCCCGGGCTTATACCTAGATACTGACCTCGCTGGCGATCAAAGCACCCAACCCCTGTCCGTGATCAGCAATCGATATCGACGCCCACCCGCCGGGTGCCAGAGGTGGTAAAGCTCGGCTGTCTAACCAATACCACAGCAATTCAGAGACCAAGGGTTGGTGACTCACCAATATCCGATGCCCCTCAGACCCTTCAAAAAGCAAACCGGCGTCATCTATGCTCGCACTGGGAGACAGCCAATCCACGGCGCGTGGGTTCACGGCCAATGCTGCCCCCAAAATATCACCCGTCTGTCGTGTACGCAGCCAAGGGCTGGTCGTAACATTTGTCACGCCAGGCAGGTTCTTTGCACCTATTGTGTCTTGAAATCGCAGCACGGCCCTACCCAGCGCATCCACCCCCTTGGGGGTGAGTGCGCGGTCGCGATCACGAGGGGCAGTCCCCGCCTCCCCATGCCGCCAAACCGTGACCAACATGCTACTGGCTCATCTCCAACAACAGCTTGTTCAATCGACTGACGTAAGTAGCCGGATCATCCAAGGTAGAACCCTCAGCCAGTGTTGCCTGATCAAACAGAATTTGTGTGAGATCAGCAAAACGCTCTTCATCAGATTCTTGATCGAGACGCTGGATGAGTGGGTGCTCTGTGTTCAGCTCTAGGGTTGGGGGTGCGTCGGGCACAGCTTGGCCGGCCGCCTCCATAATACGCCGCATTTGGGCTCCCATTTCGTGTTCGCCCACGACTAAGCAGGCCGGTGACTCCGTAAGGCGAAGTGTGGGGCGAACCTCTGCCACTTTGTCTCCCAACGCGGTTTTCATACGCTCTATTAAGCCCTCATGGGTCTTGCCTGCTGACTCTAAGGCCGCTTTCTCTTCCTCATTATCACCGTCAAATTCTAAACTGCCACGAGCCACATCTTTCAGCTCTTTGCCGTCAAACTCCATGAGATGGCTCATTAACCATTCATCGATACGATCGGACAGCAGCAAGACCTCGATACCCTTTTTACGAAACACCTCCAAATGGGGGCTGTTCTTGGCCGTGGCGTGATTTTCCGCGACCACGTACCAAATGGCATCTTGACCCTCAGAAAGGCGCTCGCAGTAATCTGTCAGGCTTACCGAGTGCTCGGGCGTGTCGGTATGGGTAGAAGCAAAGCGCAGAAGTTTGGCTACTTTTTCCTTATTGGCAAAGTCTTCTGCTGGCCCCTCTTTAAGCACCTCGCCGAAAGTATCCCAGAACTGTTGATACTGCTCAGGCTGTGACGTCGACATTTTTTGCAGCATATCGAGTATCCGCTTGGACATGGCGCTCTTCATTGACTCGACGTTGCTATCTTGCTGCAGAATTTCACGTGACACATTTAGCGGCAGGTCATTAGAGTCCAGAACGCCCTTCACAAACCGAAGGTACAGCGGCAGAAATTGCTCAGCGTCGTCCATAATAAACGTGCGCTGAACATATAATTTTAAGCCCCGGGCACCCTCACGATTCCAGAGATCAAAGGGAGCCTTGGCCGGTATATAAAGAAGCGATGTGTACTCCAGCTTGCCTTCTACCCGGTTGTGGCTCCAGGTAGCAGGATCTTCAAAATCGTGGGAGATGTGTTTATAAAAAGCCTGATATTCCTCATCAGAGACCTCGGATCGACTGCGCGTCCATAGAGCCTGCGCTTCGTTGACTGCTTCCCATTCGACAGCTGCCGCTTCCACTACCTCGGAATCGGCGTCATCTGCTGGCGCTTCAGCGACTTTAGGCATCATCACGGGGACTGAGATGTGGTCTGAATACTTTTTGATAACGCTGCGAATTCGGTACTCCGAAGCAAATTCATCGGCATCGCTTTTTAAATGTAGAACCACGGTCGTTCCGGACTGCTCTCGCTCTGTCGCTGTCACCGAGAATTCCGCCTCACCAGCAGACTCCCAATGGGTCGCATCGGCACTTGGGGTGCCAGCCTTACGGGTTATAACCTCAACACGATCGGCAACAATAAACGCCGAGTAAAACCCCACACCAAATTGACCGATTAGCTGTGAATCTTTTTTGTCATCGCCGCTGAGGTTGTCTAAAAATGCGGCCGTGCCCGACTTCGCGATGGTGCCGAGGTGCTCAATGACCTCGTCACGGCTCATGCCAATGCCATTGTCTGAGATCGTAACGGTCTTTGCCGTGTCATCGACCCCAACTTGGATCTGATACTCAGCCACGCCTTCCGCAAGCTTGGAGTTTTCAATGACGGCAAAGCGGTGCTTATCGATGGCATCTGAAGCATTCGATATTAATTCTCGAAGAAAAATCTCTCGATTCGAATACAACGAATGAATCATCAAATGAAGCAATTTCTTCGCTTCGGTTTGAAAGCCCATTGTTTCGGTGGCATTTGTTTCTGTGGCGGCAGTCATTGGCGTTTTCCCTAAGTTTTCGCTTTGGTTTGTTAGGTGGAGGCAAAGCGTCGAAATTTCAAGGCCGACGACACAACGCAGCAGCTCATTTTTCATAGCCGTCGTCAGCGAATTCTCACGCATTAACAACAACTGCTGGCGCCCATCAAAAGACGGCGATTGCAGGGCAACGCTGGTCGCAGGACCCCCTAAGCGCCCAAAAATCAATGCATAATAGTCTCACGAATGAAGCACTGGATATGATGTTGCTGATGCGACTAAACGGGACTATCGATGCATTACGCAGAGCAAGCTTCCTTGCCTGTGCCTTGCTATTCCTTCACAGCACACAGGCCACAGCCGCAGACGCGCTTGAATTCGATGTTAAGGGGCTCATGTTTGGAGACCTCTATTACATCCCCAGCCACCACACCCCAGTGGGAGACAACGCAAGCGGGGCCGTCCTTCGGCGAATCTTTCTGACCACGGATGCCCGTTATGGCGCCGATTGGACCGGACGACTGCGGTTCGAGGCCTTTCACGAGGGTGCCTTCGAAAACTACGAGCTATCGCACCGAATACAAGACATGGGTGTGGGGAAAAATCTGGCGGGACACCAGATTTCCGGGGGGCTAATACCTACAATCTCTTTTGACCTCATTGAAGCATTTTGGGGCAAGCGCTACCTCATGCGCACGGCACCAGATATGCAAGGAATTGCTGCGAGAGATTTGGGGATCTCCGCCAAAGGAAAACTTAGCCAATCCGGCGAGTGGTCATATCGAGCCATGTATGGATCCAGTGAAACTTGGGAAGCGGACAAAAACCCCCACGATAAGTTTATGGGGGCCACGACCTGGCGACCCACGCCGGGCGTATTGCTGGACGCCTACGTTGACTATGAAGCCCGTCCTGGTCGTTTCGATCGCAGCACCTATCAGCTGTTCGCCGCACAGCAGAACAAAAGCTACTCGTTGGGATTCGTTTACACCCATCAGGACCGCCAAAACGACCCCACGCTTGAATTGGCGGCCCTCATGGGCGTAGCTCACGTCAGTGACAAAATCGATTTTATTACGCAGGTACAGCGACTGTTTCAGCCCAGCATAAAAGGCAATGATATTGCTTATATTCCCTTCGACCCCAGCGCGACCGCCACAAATTTCGTCGCTGGCATTGAATACCGTCTATCCGACCGTATTTTCATTACCCCAAACATTGTGTACACCCACTATGGAATCAATCCCCAAGGGGTACGGCCTGAGGATGATCTGCATTTGCGGCTCACATTTTTCTTCAACTACGAGTAGGTTAATGCCGCCATAGGCTCCCTAAGGACACACCACAAGCTGGGAAGCTAATAAGCACGAAGGCTTCGTGGCCTTAGCGTGACCAGCCCCGTGACCTACTGAAGACTGGTGGAGGGGTGACGCTGACAAGGCCAAAGGATAGACCTTGCCAGCGGGCTATTTACCAGCCGGTTAAATCGGCCATAGCTGAGCCGATATCGGCGAGGGAGCGCACGGTTCGCACGCCTGCATCTTCAAGGGCCGCAAACTTCTCGTCGGCTGTACCCTTACCACCAGAAATAATCGCTCCGGCGTGACCCATGCGCTTGCCTTTTGGCGCGGTGACGCCGGCAATATAGGAAACAACGGGTTTGGAGACGTTATCCTTAATAAAGGCAGCGGCCTCCTCTTCAGCAGTTCCCCCGATTTCTCCAATCATGACAATAGCTTCGGTTGAGGGATCTGCCTCAAACAACGTCAAAATGTCGATGAAATTTGAGCCTGGTATGGGGTCACCACCGATCCCCACACAGGTTGACTGACCAAAGCCCGCATCTGTTGTTTGCTTGACGGCCTCGTAAGTCAATGTTCCCGAGCGCGACACAATACCCACACGGCCTGGCAAATGAATGTGTCCCGGCATGATGCCGATTTTACAAGCCCCCGGAGTAATAACGCCCGGGCAGTTGGGGCCAATCAAACGAACTCCTAGCTCATCACATTTCACCTTGCACTCAAGCATATCCAAAGTGGGGATACCCTCAGTAATGCAAACGATCAGTTGAATCCCGGCATTTGCAGCCTCGAGGATTGAATCCTTACAAAACGCCGCCGGCACATAAATCACCGATGCGTCAGCGCCCGTTTGGACCACCGCCTCATCTACCGTATTGAACACAGGCAAATCCAAATGCGTCTGCCCGCCCTTCCCAGGTGTCACGCCACCCACCATCTGCGTGCCGTAAGCGATTGCCTGTTCTGAGTGAAAAGACCCTTGAGAGCCCGTGAAGCCCTGACAAATGACCTTAGTGTTTTGGTCGATTAAAATGCTCATTGGGCACCTCCTGCTGCTGCAACCACTTGCTCAGCCGCATCAGTCAAACTCGAGGCCGCCTTAATATTAAGTCCACTATCGGCTAACACCTTTTGCCCCAACTCTGCGTTATTACCCTCAAGCCGAACCACTACAGGCACAGTCACGCCCACTTCTTCAACGGCCCCAATAACGCCTTCAGCAATGAGATCACAGCGCACAATACCGCCAAAGATGTTGATCAAAACCGCTTTAACGTTTTCATCAGACAGAATAATTTTGAAAGCCTCAGTGACACGCTCTTTGGTAGCGCCGCCCCCAACGTCCAAAAAGTTTGCAGGAGCTCCACCATGAAGTTTCACAATATCCATGGTTCCCATTGCCAACCCCGCGCCGTTAACCATGCAACCAATGCTGCCATCTAGCGCCACGTAGTTGAGATCCCATTCAGCAGCGTGTGCCTCGCGAGCATCTTCCTGTGAAGGGTCATGCATCTCGCGAAGATCAGCGTGCCGATAAAGCGCGTTAGAGTCGGCCACTATCTTGGCATCAAGACAATGCAGATTACCCGCATCGGTAATTACCAGCGGGTTGACCTCAATAAGGGCAAGATCCTTATCCTGAAATAAGTTTGCCAGCCCCACGAAAATGGCGACAAACTGCTTGACCTGAACACCTGTCAGTCCCAGCTTAAAGGCCAGCTCGCGGCCTTGATAAGGTTGTGGCCCGGTCAGCGGGTCAATTTCGGCTCGGAGAATTTTTTCTGGGGTTTCCTCAGCAACCTTTTCAATCTCTACCCCGCCTTCAGTTGAAGCCATAAATACAATGCGGCGACTCGCACGATCTAGAACCGCACCTAAGTAAAGCTCTTGGTCGATATCAGTGCACGTTTCTACCAGAATTTTTGAGACCGGCTGCCCATCGACATCGGTTTGATAGGTCACCAGCCGCTTGTCCAACCACTGCTCGGCAAAGGCCGCTGCATCATCAGGGTTATCAACTAATTTCACACCCCCGGCCTTACCCCGACCACCAGCATGCACCTGAGCTTTTACCACCCATTTGTCGCCGCCGATCTTCTCAGCAGCCGCACGTGCTTCTTCGGGTGTAGACACAGCATGGCCTATTGATACCGGCAAACCATACTCGGCAAATAACGCCTTTCCTTGATACTCGTGAAGATTCATAAATTATCCCGCTCTTTCGTTTCGGTGCGGAGTTAACCAACGGCCACTCCCCCAATGCGCGCTCTTGTGCCTAGCGCTTTTTTCTATTTGCCATGTGAATGGCTTTCCCATCGACTGCCAGAGCCGCTTCGTGGACGGCCTCTGAAAGTGTGGGATGCCCAAACACCATCATCTGTATATCTTCAGCACTGGAGCCAAACTCCATAGCTATCAGCAGCTGCTGTACGAGATCAGCCGCTGATGGGCCTACGCAATGAGCGCCCAGTATCTGATCCGTCGCTTCGTCAGCAATGATCTTGATCATGCCATCGCTGTCTCCAGCCGCTAGCGCACGGCCTATAGCCGCGAAAGGAAAGGTACCCGCCTTAAATTTGACACCCTCGGCCTTCAGCTCTTGCTCGGTTTTACCAACACCGGCAATCTCAGGGTGCGTATAAATGATTGACGGGATCAAATCGTAATTTAAAGGGTGATGATGCCCAGCAATTTGCTCAGCAACCATTACGCCCTCTTCAGAACCCTTGTGCGCCAACATGGGGCCTCGAACCATATCACCGATAGCCCAAACCCCCGGCGCCTCAGTAGAGCAGACATCGTTGACAAAGACGCAGCCACGCTCATCCATAGTGACCCCTGAGTCTTCAGCAAACAATTCGCCCGTTTGCGGTCTGCGCCCCACTGATACGATCAGTCTATCGAAGACCTCAGTATGTGTATCGTCACCCGTTGCGTAGGTGACATGCACCTGCCCTTCAATGACCTCGGAACCCGTTACGCGGGCACCAAGTCGAATATCCAGCCCTTGTTTTTTAAACAGTTTCTGACCTTCTTTAGCGATCTGCGCGTCCATAGAAGGCAAGAAGCTGTCCATGGCCTCCAGGAGAACCACCTCGGCTCCCAAACGCCCCCAAACACTGCCTAATTCAAGCCCTATGACACCCGCACCAATGACTCCTAAGCGTTTTGGAACCGCATCAAATATCAAGGCTCCAGTAGAATCAACAATGTGGGTCTGATCAACCGGTGCAACAGGAATATCAATAGGAAGCGATCCGGCTGCCAGTACAATATTTTCAGCCTCGAGGACCGTTTCAGTGCCATCCGTAGCGTGAACCTGCACCTTTCGATTCGCGAGTAACTTGCCGCGGCCCTGAACAACGTCGATCTCGTTGTGCTTCAACAAACCCGCGACGCCGCCGGTCAGCTGCCCCACAATTTTATCTTTGCGCTGCATCATTGTTGCAACGTCGATCTGTGTCTCGCCAAGGCCGATACCGTGATCGGAAAAATGTTCCTTTGCTTCTTGAAACTTGTGCGAACTGTCCAGCAGCGCTTTCGACGGAATACAGCCGACATTCAAGCAAGTCCCACCCAACACCGGCTTACCTTTATCATCTGCCCACTGTTCTACAACGGCCACTTTCTTACCAAGCTGAGCGCAACGAATAGCGCAGACGTAGCCTGCTGGACCTGAACCAATAACGATTACGTCGTATGATGCTGTCATGTTCTGTTTCCTGTGCAGGATGTCATCAGAGTTGAAGAAGAATACGTGCAGGGTCTTCGATAAAGCCTTTCACAGTAACTAAAAACTGTACGGCGGTTTTGCCATCTATAAGACGATGATCGTAGGACAGCGCCAAATACATCATGGGCTGAATAACCACTTCTCCATTTACAGCCACGGGCCGTTCCTGAATGGTGTGCATGCCCAGTATGCCCGTCTGGGGTGGGTTTAATATTGGCGTTGATAGCAAAGAACCAAACACACCACCATTTGATACCGTAAACGTGCCACCGGTCATCTCCTCAATGGTTAACTTTTTATCTTGAGCTTTCAGCCCCAAGGCTCTAATCGCCGCCTCGACATCGGCAATACTCATGAAGTCGGCATCTCGGAGCACCGGCACAACGAGTCCATCATTTGTAGATACCGCCACGCCAATGTCTTGATACCCGTGATAGACCACATCGTTGCCATCAATAGAGGCATTAACTGCGGGATAACGTTTCAACGCTTCACAGCAAGCCTTAACGAAAAATCCCATGAAACCCAGTCGCGTTCCGTTATGCGCTTTTTCAAAGCTCTCTTTGTACTGACTGCGCAGCTTCATCAGCGGCGCCATATTGACTTCATTGAAAGTCGTCAGCATTGCCGTCTGCTGGCTAGCCTCGAGTAAGCGTTCGGCAATCCTCGAGCGCATGCGGGTCATGGGTACACGCTTCTCAACGCGTTCGCTGGAGGGCGCGTAGGCATCGGCAGACGGGCTCGCCACTGGGGCAACATTGGCTGCCGGCGGCGCAGATTGGGCCTTAGCTGGAGATGATTGGCTGGTATTTTTCAGATGCTTCGTCACATCTTCTTTAGTCACCCTGCCACCCTTACCCGAACCTTCTATCACGCTAGGGTCGAGGCCATGCTCATCGACCATGGCTCGCGCCGCAGGCCCCATAGTGCTGTCAGTGTCTAATACCTCTGGCGCATCATTTTGGGAGGACGGCTCGCTGCTGGTCACAGGCTGGGCTACCTCACCGGCTTCCAGCACCGCCAGCAGCGCTTCGCTCTCGATGGTTTCACCTTCGATTGCAACAATGGACGTGAGCACACCCGACTCGGGGGCAACGACTTCCATCACCACTTTGTCGGTTTCTATTTCCACCAGCAACTCGTCACGAGCTACCGCATCGCCCTCAGCTTTGTGCCAAACCGCGACCTCACCATCGGCGACGGACTCAGGAAATGCCGGTGCCTTAATTTCAATTGCCATGATGTATTCCTACCTAAAACCTGATCAATTACCCCAGGGCATAGGGCCCAGGGCTTCGTTTATAAAACTTTCCTGCTGTCTAAGGTGCAATGCCGTATAGCCTGCTGCGACCGAGGCTGACGCCTCCCTGCCGGCATATCGCAAATAAACATCAACCTTGTGACGCTGAATTACGCGACGCATATTGTGTTGGCTCGCATACCAAGCACCTTGGTTCATGGGCTCTTCCTGACACCAGATCGCGTCTTCGATATTGATGTATGGACTAATCACCCTCGCTAGGTCGTCTTCGGGAAACGGGTATAGCTGTTCAATGCGAATGATCACAATATTGTCTATTTCTCGCTCTCGACGTGCCGCTCGCAGGTCGTAGAACACCTTGCCAGAGCAAAGAATGACCCGCTTAACCGAGGTTGGATCTAGGTTGTCAGTTTCATCGAGAACTGTCTCAAACCTACCGTCGGCGAGCTCTTCTAGGGATGAAGTGGCTTCTTTGTGACGCAACAAACTTTTGGGGGACATGACAATCAGCGGCTTACGTAAAGGCCTAACGGCTTGACGACGCAGCATATGGAAAACTTGCGCCGGAGTGGTTGGCATGCAGACCTGCATGTTCTGCTCCGCACACATTTGTAGATAACGCTCGAGTCGCGCTGATGAATGTTCAGGGCCTTGCCCCTCGTAGCCATGGGGAAGCAACATGGTCAAACCGCAAACCCGCGTCCACTTATGCTCGCCGCTCGCAATAAATTGGTCAATAACAACCTGGGCACCGTTGGCAAAATCGCCAAACTGGGCTTCCCAAATCACAAGGCCGGTAGGCGATGTCGTTGCATAGCCGTACTCGAAGGCTAATACCGCCTCCTCGGATAGTAACGAGTCATAAATACGGAAATCGGCTTGATCGCTTTCGAGGTGCTGCAGGGCAATATGGCGCCCCTCTTCTTTTTGATTGTGAATAACGGCATGACGGTGTGAAAACGTACCGCGCCCAATATCTTGCCCTGTCATTCTCACGGGGAAACCTTCCACCAGTAGTGTGGCGTAGGCCATTATTTCGGCAAAACCCCAGTTAATTTCCTGAGCACCAGCCCCCATCTTGCGCCGATCTTCCAACAGTTTAGTAACCTGCCGCTGCACAGCGAACCCCTCAGGGGCACTTGCAATTTGCTCTGACAATATTTTCAGCTTGCCTAGTGGAAATCGAGTGTCGCATTCGACAGTCCATTCATGACCCAGATACGGTGCCCAGTCGACAAATAGCGACTTATTGGGCTCCATAACTAAGGTGCTGACGAGAGGTTCTCCTCGCTCTAGGGATTCACGGTAGCGAGCCATTAAATCCTTATCTTCTGCCTCGCTGAGTATTCCCTCGGCAATGAGCCGCTTGGCATACAGGTCACGTGTCGTTGGATGCTTTTTAATGGCAGCATACATTTGTGGCTGGGTTACAGCAGGTTCATCGGCTTCGTTATGGCCTCGCCGTCGGTAGCATATAAGATCAATAACAACATCGCGCTTGAAGGTATTTCTAAAATCAACCGCCAGCTGAGTGACAAAAACCACCGCTTCGGGATCATCGGCATTGACATGGAAAATGGGAGCCTGGACCATCTTGGCGACATCGGTGCAGTACTCGGTCGAGCGGGCATCAATGCGCTGGCTGGTGGTAAAACCCACCTGATTGTTCAACACAATATGCAGGGTCCCGCCAGTCTTATAGCCTCGCGTCTGGGACATTTGAAACGTTTCCATAACAACGCCCTGACCCGCAAATGCAGCGTCACCGTGAATGACAATGGGCACTACCGTATCGCCCTCAGGGTCATCTCTACGATCCTGCCTTGCTCGAACAGACCCCTCAACAACAGGAGAAACAATCTCTAAATGCGAGGGATTGAAGGCCAAGGCAAGGTGGACCTCACCCCCGCTCGTCATTACGTTGGAAGAAAAACCCTGATGATATTTGACATCACCAGAGCCGCTGTACTCAACCCGTCCTTCAAACTCATCAAAAAGCTCTCCCGGGTTTTTACCCAAAATATTGATGAGCACGTTTAGGCGCCCGCGATGGGCCATGCCAATAACAATTTCTTTGGCGCCATAACCACCAACGCGTTCTATTGCTTCAGACATCATGGGAATAAGGCTTTCACCCCCTTCGAGGCCAAAGCGCTTGGTACCCGGATATTTCGAACCCAAAGACTTCTCCAGGCCCTCGGCTTTAATCAAACGCCGCAACACCTGTAACCGCTGCTCCCGGGAAAATTCGGGTGCCGACCGAACGGATTCCATACGGCTCATAATCCAGTGGCGCTGCTCTGTGTCCACAATATGCATGAACTCGGCGCCAATGGTGTTGCAATACGTTCGTTCTAGCGCCTCGACAATATCGCGCAGGGTGGCATCACTCGCGCCGTAATACAGACTGCCCACCTGAAAAACGGTGTCAGCATCAGCTTCACTTAACTGGTGAAAGGCAAGATCGAGGTCAGGGATAGCTTCTCTGGGATAAATGTCTAAGGGGTCTAACGAAGCCTGCTGATGCCCGCGTTGCCGATAAGCCGATATGAGCTGCACAACCTGAACCTGCTTGCGCTCATACTCAGTGGCCTGGGAGTCGTGGGCAACAGTCGCCTCGGTCCTGACCCGCATTTTGCTGATCTTCGCAAACTGCTCCCTAACCACAGAGTGAGGAACGTCCCGTAAAGCGCCATTTTGCGTATTTACGCGTGGGAGTCTATCGAAGTAGTCACGCCATTCTGGGGCGATGGCATTAGGGTCGGTCAGGTATTGTTCGTACAACCCTTCGACGTAAGCCGCGTTTGAACCCGAGATGTGGGATGACCCCCACAACTCCAACATACCCTGCAAGGCAGAGGGTTGTGCCATGTCTGACTCCGTGATTCTTTTCTACCGCTTGATTAACGGGTCGCCTCTGGCTCTGCGAACCCTAACCGCTCTCACCTTTTATGCAAGGATCGATACGGCCCCCCAGTGTTGCGGCGTTATTTTAATCGCAACTGGGGTGCGGGTGTAGGGTGTGGCACCTAGATCTAGAGAAATGAAGCGCTGTTTCTCTGTGCTTTTGTCACATTATTCGTGACAAGACTTAATGACATTCCATAAAAGAATGTACGAACAGGACGCACTAAAAAGGGGCGAGCACGCCCCTTGTCGACAAAACCCAATGATCGCCCCTGAGTTAGGTCGCTCGGTTAAGCAGCATTGTGCGAATGTGTCCGATGGCCTTGGTCGGGTTTAAGCCTTTAGGGCAAACATTGACGCAATTCTGAATACCATGACACCGGAATACACTGAAAGGATCATCAAGGCTTGATAGCCGCTCATCAGTGGCGGTATCGCGGCTGTCGGCCAAAAAGCGGTAAGCCTGAAGCAGACCGGCAGGCCCAATAAATCGATCCGGGTTCCACCAAAAGGATGGGCAACTGGTAGAACAACAGGCGCAAAGTATGCATTCGTAGAGGCCGTCAAGCTGAGACCGATCTTCAGGAGACTGCAAGCGTTCAATGGCTGGAGCGGGCGTGTTGTTCTTTAAAAACGGCTGGATCTTTTCATACTGCGCGTAGAACAGACTCATATCGACAACCAGATCTCTTATGACGGGCAAGCCCGGCAATGGCCGTACAACAAGTTTATCGTTCTTCACAGTCTCAGAGAGAGGGGTAATACAAGCGAGGCCGTTTTTCCCGTTTATGTTGAGTCCGTCCGAGCCACAAACCCCCTCACGACAACTGCGGCGATAGGTGACACTACTATCATGCCCGGCTTTGATGGCTTCAAGCACATCCAAAACCATCAAATCTTTACCCTCAGTATCAAACTCGAAGTCCTGCATATGAGGAGCACTGTCTACTTCAGGGTTATAACGATAAATACTGACCTGCAACATGGCTAAATCTCCCAAGTCAAATAATTAGTAAGAGCGAATTTGAGGTTGGAAGGTCTCAACGGTGTTCGGCGTGAAGTTCACACCACGCTTGCTGACCTTCTTACCTTCACTGTGATAAACCGAATGGCACAGCCAATTTTCATCGTCACGCTCAGTGAAGTCCTCTCGAGCATGGGCTCCGCGGCTTTCATTCCTGGCTTCGGCAACAACTGCTGTGGCTTCGGCGACCTCAAACAAGTTTTGCAGCTCGAGGGCTTCGATACGCGCCGTATTGAACGCATTAGACTTATCATCCAGCGCGACGTTTTCGACACGGCCGCGAAGGTCTGCCAGCTTGGTTATACCCTCTTGCATGTAATCACCGCGGCGGAACACACCAAAATGGTTCTGCATAACATTCTGCAATTCACGACGTAAGTCAGCGACGTTCTCTCCGCCTTGACTCCCGTTAAGGTGTCGTAAGCGTTCGCCGGCAACATCAATGTCGCTCTGCGTCGATTCTCGCAGTTCAATGCCGTCTCGCAGAGCACTCTCAATGAAGAGGCCAGAAGCACGACCAAAAACGACTAAATCGAGCAGCGAATTGCCACCCAGACGGTTAGCTCCGTGAACTGAAACGCAGGCCACCTCTCCGCAAGCGTAAAGCCCGGGAATAATGTGATCATTGCCCTGAGCATCGACCGTAATGGCCTGCCCGTTCACATTCGTAGGAATACCACCCATCATGTAATGGCAAGTTGGCACTACGGGAATGGGCTCCTTCACAGGGTCGACATGGGCAAAAGTTCGACTCAGCTCGCAAATGCCAGGCAACCGCGACTCCAGAACATCTTCACCCAAATGGTCTAATTTTAACTTCACGTGGTCACCGTGCTCACCACAACCACGACCCTCTAGAATTTCCAAAACCATAGACCTTGCGACAACATCTCGGCCAGCGAGGTCCTTTGCATTGGGCGCATAGCGCTCCATGAACCGCTCGCCATCTTTATTCACTAGGTAACCGCCCTCGCCCCTGCAACCCTCAGTCACCAAGGTTCCAGCGCCGTAGATGCCCGTCGGATGAAACTGCCACATCTCCATGTCTTGTACCGGAACACCGGCACGCAGACCCATACCAATGCCATCCCCGGTGTTGATATGGGCATTCGTTGTGGAGGCATAGATACGCCCTGCACCGCCTGTAGCAAAGACAGTCGCCTTCGATTTCACGAAAACTGTCTCTCCAGTCTCAATGCAAATGGCTATGACCCCGGTTACTGCACCGTCTTGATTCTTAACAAGATCTACCGCAAACCACTCATTGAAAAAGACCGTCTCGTTTTTCACGTTATTCTGATACAGCGTATGCAGCAGAGCATGCCCCGTCCGATCAGCCGCAGCGCAAGTTCTTGCAGCCTGACCACCCTTACCGTAGTCCTTGGACTGGCCACCGAACGGGCGCTGATAGATCCGGCCTTCTTCGGTACGAGAAAAAGGCAGACCCATATGTTCAAGTTCAAAAATGGCTTCTGGCCCCACAGAGCACATGTATTCAATGGCGTCTTGGTCACCGATGTAATCAGACCCCTTAACGGTGTCGTACATGTGCCAGCGCCAATCGTCGTTGGGGTCGGAGCTCGCAATCGCGCAGGTAATACCCCCTTGCGCAGAGACCGTATGAGAGCGTGTAGGAAATACCTTAGAAATAACGGCTGTTTTGTAGCCAGACTGGGAAAGCTGCAACGCCGCACGCATGCCGGCACCTCCGCCACCTACAATCACTCCATCAAAAGAAATAGTTCGCATTCTCAGCTCCAATCGCTCAGTCAGGCGGGGTTATAGCGCAAATCTTGCCAAATCCAAGCAAGAAAACATCATCCCCATAGAATTTGTATGACCCAAAGCAGATAAATCACCAGCGCAAGGACCGTTCCCAGCTGGCAAAATCTGCGAATGAAGTGGCCACGAGGCCCTAGCATTCGCTCGGTAAGATAGTCTGTGTACACCGCCCAGAGCCCAATCCAAGCATGTGCCGCCAGGGACATTGCTGCAAGTAAGGTAAAAATCCGCATGGCCGTTGTTTCGTGCATAGCTTTCCAGGCAGTGTAATCAACACCCCCAAGCAAAATTCCAGCGAGACAAATGAAATAGGCGAGCAAAATTAGGCTCGTAACCCGTTGTATTAACCAATCGGACAAGCCCGAACGGCTAAAGCTAGTGACCTGCGTTACCATATGACCACACCCCATAAAACGGCTAAAGTACCCGCTAGCGCAATCACGATACGTGCCCCCGTGACCCCACCCTTCATCGTTTCGCCAATGCCAAAGTCCATGATGATGTGCTTGACCCCGGACAAGGCGTGATAACTCAGCGCGGAGGCTATCAGCCAAAGAATCGCTTTGCTGAGGGGCATTGTGAGCGTCGATGCCACACTATTGAACCCCTCCTCCGAGCGAAGACTTGTGTCTAGGGCCCAGACCAAGAGGCCACTCACCAAAAACAAAAACACGCCAGACAAGCGGTGTGCAATAGAAACATAAGCCGTGATAGGCAACTGCATGGAACCAATATCCAGATTAACCGGACGCTTGTCCTTGCTGACCGTAGGTTTCAAAGGGTGGCTCCTTGCGTTAACGAGTTGAAGGCATAAAACGCCGCGGCACATTATATGCTTACGTCACACCGCTGACAATTTTATGTTTCAAACCGTTTCAAATAACTCTACTGTTTGCAATCTAAATTGACTTTCTCTGAGCGGGGCATATAGTTTGGCGCTTCCCGCAACCGCTGTCCCAGGAATTACTGATGAGTGATAAAAAAGCCACATTGTCGATAGATCACGGAAATGGATCCGTTGACACCATTGATCTGCCGGTTTTTCAAGCCGAGTTAGGCCCAGATGTTGTTGGTGTTGGGAGTCTTACTGGCAACGGACTTTTCACCTACGACCCCGGCTTTACCTCGACTGCGGCCTGCGAATCAAAAATCACTTTCATCGACGGCGAGAAAGGCATCTTGCTCCATAGAGGCTACCCCATTGAGCAGCTGGCCAAAGAAAGTAATTATCTAGAAACCTGCTACCTGCTGCTTTACGGGGAGCTTCCCTCTGCCGCTGAGCGGGACGACTTTGTCACCACAATGCATCAGCACACCATGGTTCACGAGCAAATACGCACTTTTTTCAATGGTTTCCGCCGAGATGCTCACCCCATGGCGATTATGTGCGGCGTTGTGGGCGCCCTATCGGCGTTCTACCACGACTCAACAGACATTTCCGATCCTTACCATCGGAAGGTTGCGGCCTATCGCCTGATTGCGAAGATGCCGACCATCGCCGCTATGAGTTATAAGTTCAGCATTGGTCAGCCCTTTATGTACCCCGACAACAGCATGGACTATGCCACTAACTTTTTACACATGATGTTTGGTGTTCCCTGCGAGCCGAGCAAAATCTCTCCCACCATTGCTCGGGCAATTGATCGTATTTTTCTGTTGCACGCTGACCACGAACAAAACGCTTCAACATCGACGGTGCGACTGGCTGGCTCCTCACAGGCGAACCCGTTTGCCTGCATTGCCGCGGGAATTGCCGCACTTTGGGGCCCCTCACACGGTGGCGCTAACGAAGCCGTCGTGAAAATGTTGGAAGAAATTGGCAGTGTCGACAATATTGATAAATTTATTGCCAAAGCCAAAGATAAAAACGACCCCTTCAGGCTTATGGGCTTTGGACACCGCGTCTACAAGAACTTTGACCCCCGGGCCAAAGTGATGAAGCAAGCCGCCGATGAGGTTTTAGCTGAGTTAGGCATTCACGACGAAATGCTCGAAATTGCGAAGCGACTCGAAGAAATCGCACTACAAGATCCCTATTTTATTGAGAAAAAACTGTATCCAAACGTCGATTTCTACTCGGGAATCATTTTGAAGGCCTTGGGCATACCTACGTCAATGTTCACTGTAATATTTGCCATTGGACGCACCGTGGGCTGGATTGCACACTGGAATGAAATGATCTCGGGAAGGTATCGAATCGGTCGTCCTAGACAGCTGTATACCGGTTACCAACAGCGTGATTACATGCCACTGGATAAGCGCTAAACCGCTGGCGAGCTATCAATTGGCACAGGGGTTGAAATGAAGCAGACCGATGCAGTGATTAGCGGTACAGGGCTTTTCACACCTGAGGAGTCCGTCAGCAACGACGAATTGGTAACCGCATTTAATGCCTGGGTCGATTTATTTAACGCAGAAAATGCCGAGGCCATCGCCAAGGGCGAGCTTGAGGCCCGCACCCATTCATCGGCAGCGTTCATTGAAAAGGCCTCCGGCATCAAGTCCCGTTTTGTGCTCAATAAATCAGGGATTATTGATCCACACCGAATGACACCCCAAGTGGCTGAACGCCCCAACAGCGAACTCTCAGTCATGGCCGAAATTGGCGTCAAGGCGGCGCAGCAAGCTCTCAATGCTGCAGGTCTAGAGGGTTCGGATTTAGACGCTGTGATCGTTGCCGCCTCCAACATGCAGCGCGCCTACCCTGCCATAGCCGTAGAGATACAAGACGCACTGGGAGCAAAAGGCTTCGCCTTTGATATGAATGTGGCCTGCTCCTCTGCAACCTTTGGCATTGCGCAGGCGAGAGATTCAATTCGTGCGGGTTCGTCCCAAAGAATTTTAATGGTTAACCCTGAAATCTGTACCGGACACCTGAATTTCCGAGATCGAGATGCCCACTTCATTTTTGGTGACGTCGCGACCGCAGTCATTATTGAAGCAAAGGATGTGGCGCAATCAAGCTCGAACTTTGAGATTGTTGATACTCGCTTGCAGACCATATTTTCAAACAATATTCGCAATAATTTTGGCTTCATGAATCGCACGGATGAGCGCGGCGTTGGCACGGTCGATAAGCTCTTTGTGCAGGAGGGCCGTAAGGTTTTCAAAGAGGTTTGCCCGGCCGTTGCGCAACAAATTAATACGCAGCTAGCAGATCTAGATCTACAACCCGACCAATTGAGTCGCTTATGGCTGCATCAAGCAAATCGCAACATGAACGACTTGATCGCCCGGCGGGTATTGGGCCGCGATCCTACAGAACAAGAATCCCCAACCATTCTTGACACCTATGCCAATACGTCATCCGCGGGTTCAATCATTGCGTTTCACCTAAATAGAGACGACCTGACGGCCGGCGATTTAGGCGTGCTTTGCTCATTCGGTGCGGGCTACTCGATCGGCAGCGTTATATTGCGCGCGACCTAGGCTTGCGAACAACCTAAGCCGCGCAATAATCCGCGAGACACCGAACCAGCGCCGCGCACTCAGCCTCCGTGCCAACCGTTATACGCAAATAACTGGCGATTGCTTTCTTATCCCAACGTCTCACCAGAATATTGTTTTCTCTGAGGTGCTCAAATAAAACACGTCCCTCATGATCTGGGTGCTTTACAAAAATAAAGTTCGCTAAACTTGGGCATACTTCGAAGCCCAAGTTCGTTAAGGACTCGGAGAGCTTGCCTCGATTGTCTTTCACCACCTGACTGCTATGTCTCAACCATTGAGTATCTTCAATAGCCGCAGCCCCTACTCGCTGTGCAATCGCATCTAAGGGGTAACTGTTGAAGCTGTCCTTGACCCGAATGAGCCCTTCAATCAAGGCTGCAGAGCCCAGCGCATACCCCACCCGCAGACCAGCCAATGCATGGGACTTGGAAAGACTTCGAGTGACCATAAGGTTTTCGGCTGTTGCTATAAGAGACGCTGCCGATTCAGCACCAAAACCGTAGTAAGCCTCATCAATAACGACAAGGCGATCTGGATTACTGTCGACCAAACGTTTTATGTCAACTAAATCTAATGCCCTTCCAGTAGGGGCATTGGGGTTGGCCAGCAGGATAGAACCCTCCTGCGCCGAAAGTCGGTTCACATCAATAGAAAAGTCCGTTTGCAGAGCTTCTGTTTGTAACCGCAAACCATAAAGTGCAGCCCATACCGGATAAAAACTATAGGTTATGTCAGGAGTTATGAGCAGTTCGCTACTTGAGAGGAGTCCCTGGAAAATGTGGGCTAAAACCTCATCAGAGCCGTTCCCCACAAAGACCTGAGATACCGACAACCCTTCGGATCGGGCGATAGCAGAGCGTAAGACAGTGCTTTCTGGGTCAGGGTAACGTCGTAATGAATCAGGGCTCACGTCGCCCAGTATCGCCATTGCGTTCTCAGAGGGCGGCAGACAATGCTCATTGGTATTCAGCTTTATCAAACCAGATACCTTGGGCTGCTCACCCGGAGTGTAGGGTTTCAGTTCGCCGACCACCGAACTCCAGAACTTACTCATAATCCATTGCCTGTTACACGCAGAGGCCTAGGATACTTGAGGAGCAGCTTAAATGTCAGCGCTACCAGGCAAGATTAAGGGCAGCCTGCCCCCGGCGAAAAATTGACGACCACACCGTCCTAGCCAGATGCAACGTGTTTTTTTTATGCCGCAACCGCGGCTTTGAGGGCACTAAAGGGCATCTGCCGCGTCAAAGGGGAAAGCCAAACCAAAACAACTACCCACGCCGACTGTTGAATCGATGGTCAATTCGGCCTGATGTGAATTCGCCACGTGCTTAACAATCGCCAGACCCAGACCCGTACCACCACCGGCATTACTGCGGCTCTTATCTACCCGATAGAATCTTTCCGTTAGCCGCGCTAGATGATGAGGCTCTATGCCACTCCCCGTATCTTTTACTGAAAACGTAGCGACATCGTCTGTAGACTGCCAAGCCACATTCACATCCCCATCACTGTATTTTAGAGAATTCACGACTAAATTACTTAAGGCGCTGTGCAACTCTCTTTCGTCCCCACGTATCGCAGCGTCACTTTCCTGATTGAGCACAATAAGCCTCTCGGGATAGGCGGGTTGCAGCTCTGAAACAATACTTTTTATCAACATGGGCATGTCGATCAATTCGGTCTTGCGTAAAGTCTCTACCGCCTCAATGCGCGACAGCCACAGCAAATCCGTCACAAGATTTTCCATACGAAGGGCTTGCTGACCCATTTGATCTAGGGGTTTCTGAAAGCGGGCCTCGCTAAACTCGTCCAATGACTGCAGGGTTTCTATGTAGCCCTTCATCACAGTAAGTGGCGTACGCAATTCATGGGAAACATTTCCCACAAAGTCACGGCGCATCTGCTCAAGACGAAACGTTCGCGTAACGTCTCTGGCAAAAACCAATCGATCACCCATACCAAACCGGGCCACTTCGAACTGCACACAGCGCCCCCTATCGCCTTCCGGTAGCACACGAAGAGGGTCTGAATAGTCGTCTGTCGTGAAGTATTCCCGAAAATCCACGGAATTGATTAAATCAAGTAAGGGCAGGCCTTCATCAGAGGGGTAGTTAATACCTAACAGAAAATCGGCCGAGTCGTTGGCCCACGCAACATTGCCCTCTGAGTCGACGATAACAGCGGCATCACGCATCGCGGCCAAAGAGTCTTGCAAATAATCCAAAGTAGATTCAAGACGCAGCTGCGCCTCTCGATTTCGACTCTGGAGCGCATATAAATTGTCGAGAAACAGCCCCCAAACACCGCCTGCCTTGGGGGGCTCTACTGCTGGATCCAGCATCCAGCGGCGCACTCGCAGAAGCTGATAAGACCATAGCGAAAGAATGACCGCAAAACCCAGCGCAAGCCCCCATCCTGGGCGGTTGAAGATGACACCCATAGTCATCCCCGCCACTGAAATGGCGGCGACCGAATAAACCTCTCGCCGAAAAGTTTTTGCTGAAGCCACCCGCGCTACAGTCCTTGCTCAGAAAAACGATAACCGGTCCCACGAACGGTCTGAATGAGCCGGCTGTAGTCGTCGGTCGGCGTCTCTAATGCTGCACGCAGTCGACGAATATGCACGTCCACCGTTCGCTCCTCGACATAAATATTAGCGCCCCAAACCCGGTCTAAGAGCTGACTTCGGGTGTAAGCACGCTCAGGGTGCGACATAAAAAACAACAGTAAATTAAACTCTGTAGGGCCCAGACTGAGTGCCTGATCGCCGATAAATGCCCGGCGACTATCTACGTCTATTTTGAGTTCCTTAACCACCAACAAATTATGATCATCTGAACCCTTTGCACGACGCAGCAAGGCTTTAATCCTCGCTAGCAACTCTCTTAGTGCAAAGGGCTTGGTGATGTAATCATCGGCACCCACATCGAGACCTTGAATGACATTGTGTTCGGCAGCCTTTGCCGTCAGCATAATCACGGGCAAATCTTCCGTGATTTCAGCGCGCTTGATACGCCGCAAAAGCTCAATGCCGCTGCCCCCAGGCAACATCCAATCCAAGAGAATAATGTCGGGGCGATCATCAATAATTTGATGGTAGGCGGTGTCTATTGTCTCCGCTTCAAGACATTCATAGCCTGCTGTTTCTAGTGCCAGGCGCAGCATATCGCGAATCGCCAGCTCATCATCAACAATCAGAATTTTGTGCATGGTCATCCTTGGTATCCAAGAAAACTCCTGCGCGCTATTACACGGCAATTTTGTGACCGTAATATTACAGCCATGAAATCTTCTGCATCTTGAGACTTAGAAAAAATCCCACCATTTTTCATCTTCAAGGCTCTTAACGCAGCCTTTAAGCTGTGCATTGTAGGTATTTGCCCGCTTATCGACTTTCCTTGCCACATCGACCAACCACTGCTTATTACGGTAGGTCTTCTTCTTAAAGCCGCCGTGCCCTTCGTGATAGGCAAGGTAAAGCCTGAATGTATCGTCTTTTGCGATGCCATTCTGGCGGTAACTCATGTCGTTATACCAGCCAATAAAGTCAATCGCATCACCGAAATCATCCCGGTCGGCTCCATAGCGACCCGAGCTTCTCTCGTACCACTCCCAGGTTGCATCCTTAGCCTGGGAGTAGCCGTAGGCATCTGAGGGTCTAGGGCCGGGAATAATGCCCCAAATTTTTTGTCGCGGAGGCTTAGCTGTAGCCACAAACCTTGATTCCTGATGCATGATCGCCATCATCACTGAAATCGGAGCGTCCCAGCGCGTGCGAGATTTTTTGGCATCTTTATACCAGCCCGACTTTTCCCGGAAAATCTCACAGGCATCGTTAACATCACTGGGAGGTGACGTTGCGCACGCCGACATGAAAGCGCAAATTAACGCCACAATCGTCAGCCTATAAAAGGGGTATTTCATCAAATTTGCCACTCTTCGAGCTGAGCCATAAAATCTGCCTCATTAATAACCGAGACACTCAAGGATTGGGCCTTCTTTAATTATGAGCCAGCACCCGGCCCCGCCACGACACAGGTTGTTTTGCCACTAACGCTAGATGAGACTTTAGCCCCCAAGGCCCGGAGGCTCGCTTCAGCTTGATCACGGCCCATTTCCTCTAATTTACCCGTGACCACCCAGATCTGCCCCGAAAGCGGCAGGTCACCGCCCTGAACCTCTGGGGTGGGCCAGTGCACACCGAGATCTAAAAGCCTATTGATCATTTGTTGCTTCGCTGAATCCGCGAAGAATCGCTGTAAGTGCCCAGCCACAATCGGGCCCAGGTCTTCAACTTCCTGCAACTGTTCCACCGTGGCCGTGTATAGCGGGTCCAATGCACCATAATATTCCGCCAATTGACGGGCTGTCGTTTCGCCCACCTCACGGATACCCAAAGCGTAGATGAAGCGCGATAGCGTCGTCTTTTTGCTCTCTTCAATGGCGGCTTGTAAATTTCTAGCCGACTTTTCGCCCATGCGCTCTAGTCCAGCGAGGGTGTCATGAGTTAATTCATAGAGATCGCTTGCAGTTTCAATCAGTCCCAACTCCACCAGCTGATCAACAATTTTCTCCCCGCAGCCGTCAATATCCATGGCGCGACGGGACACAAAGTGTTCGATCGCAGCGCGACGTTGGGCTGAGCAGGCAGGCCCGGCATCACAGCGCCACGCAGCTTCACCGGGCTCTCGCACCAGCGCACTATTACAGGCTGGACAGCGATCAGGGAAAATAACATTCTCGACCTGGGCCGGCCGCCGATCCGTCACTACGGCTGCGACCTGAGGAATCACATCCCCCGCTCTGCGCACAATCACCGTGTCTCCGACTTTCAGCCCTAGCCTCGCGATTTCATCTGCATTGTGGAGGGTCGCATTGGAAACGGTAACGCCACCTACAAAAACAGGCGCCAACCTCGCAACGGGGGTCACAGCCCCCGTCCTTCCAACCTGAAATTCAACGCCCAAAACCACCGTCATTTCTTCCTGAGCGGGGAATTTTCTAGCGATGGCCCAGCGCGGTGCTCGAGACACAAAACCTAGACGCTCCTGCTCGGCAAAGGCATCCACCTTGAAAACAATGCCATCGATATCGAACCCTAAATTTTCACGAATCTGGGAGAGCTCGTTATAATAACGCTCACAGGCGTCAATGCCTTCCACAGAGCGAGCGTGGGCTGATATGGGGATACCCCATGTCCCCAATTGTGCCATCGCTTCCGTGTGGCTCTGAAACCCCTCGGTCATACCTTCGATATACCCCAAGCCATAGGCACAAAACTCAAGTGGGCGACGCCGTGTGATACTAGAGTCAAGTTGGCGCAGACTGCCCGCAGCTGCATTACGTGGGTTCACAAAAGGTTTATCCCCATCACGGCGAGCACGGGCATTAAAAGCCTCAAAACCCTCCCGAGGCATGAAGATCTCGCCACGAACCTCAAGATAGCTGGGAACATCCGCTCCTAATAAACGCAGCGGCACCGACTCTATCGTGCGCACGTTCTGGGTAATGTTTTCTCCGGTGCGCCCATCACCTCGAGTTGCTGCCAGCATGATCTGGCCATCCTGCCACACGATACTGACCGCGATGCCATCCAGCTTTGGCTCACAGGCATAGCGCACTATTGAGCCATCTAGGCGCTCCCGCACGCGACGGTCAAAGTCGAGCAAATCCCCGGCACTGAAGGCATTGTCGAGGGACAGCATTGGCAATCGATGCACAACCGAAGCAAACCCCTCCAACGGTGCGGCACCCACTCGTTGGGTCGGTGAGTCGACGGCCACAAGCTGAGGGTGCGCCTCCTCAAGTTTGCGCAGTGCAAGGAGAGTTCTGTCAAATTCACTATCACTGACGGTGGGTGCATCGTTCTGGTAATACTCAACACCCCAACGTTGCAGAAGATCCCGCAACCTTTTCACCTCATTGTGGGGATCCAGTTCGGACATATCGTCTCAACGCCGATTCTGCAGGGCAACCCGACGCTCTAATTCTCGGATTTGTTGACGCATGTGTTCAATACTCTGCCGTGTTACCCCGCTACGGGTTTCATCAAGTAAATAGCCGTCCAAATTTTTGGCAACCGCCTTGGCAGTTTCATGCATGTAGTCAAAGGCTTTGAGCATATCTTCAGGGCCCGGCAACGTAATAAAAAACATGAGACCTCGAGTGTGCAGAGAGCCCATATCATCGATATTGAAAACGCCAGGTTTCAGCATGTTACAGACGCTGAACTGAATCGGACCCCGCCCTGCCCGATGCTCATGCCGGTGGAAAAAATCCATGTCACCGAAACGCAAATCGCAGGCGAGTAACACGCCCAATATATCTGAACCAGCAAACCCAACTTCCGATCGCGACATGACGTTTAAAACAAACACATGGGGATCAAGCGCCCGGGGCAACCGAGCCTCAGGTTCGGGCTCAGCTTCGGGCACTTCCAGTCCCTCCAGCCAATCCATCGTTTCTACGGCTGGCGCCTCTTCCTGGGGTATGGTGTCGCTGGGTTGCTCGGCCGGCGCTATCACCGTCAATTCTTCATCGTCGGTGGCTGAAAATGACGGCAATTCTGGCTCTGAGATTGACGCCGGCTCTGCTGTTAGCGCTGGCTCCGGGCTTGGCTCAGGATCCGAAGGCTGTTCTGGTAACAGGACAGCGCTGGCCTCTGTATCGGCTGGAACAGGCGGCTCAGAAAACGAAGCGCTGCTCGATGACGGTGGTTCTTCCAAACTCGAGATTTCGCCCCCATCACCCTCTCCATCGGAAACTGGCTGCAAATCATCGCGACTCACAATACGCGCACCGCCATTAGGCAGCTCGGTTAGCAGGTTGAAAGAGTCATCGTCGTCTAGGTCCTCCACATCACGTCTGGAAATTTTTGCGTTGAGGCGCACTTCTTCGCGACGATCTTTAAATACTCGCCTGAGCGCATCTAATAGCACCACCATGATCAGGCAAAAGCCTATGATGATCATCCAGTTCCGAATCATAAGATCCATCGCCGTTCTCCCTTGCTGGCGTTAACTGGCTGCGAGCTGCGCCGCTTCCTCGATATCCACGGTTACCAAACGCGAAACTCCGGGCTCGTGCATTGTGACGCCCATCAAATGATTCGCGGCTTCCATGGTGATTTTGTTGTGGGTAATGAAAATGAACTGAACCCGCTCTGACATCTCTTTGACCATGCGGGCATAGCGCCCAACGTTGGCATCATCAAGGGGGGCATCAACCTCATCGAGCATACAAAACGGCGCTGGATTAAGTTGAAATATTGAGAATACTAAAGCAATCGCGGTCATCGCTTTTTCGCCACCTGACAACAGGTGGATCGTGCTATTTTTCTTGCCAGGCGGTCTCGCCATAATAGCGACACCCGTATCGAGCAGGTCATCGCCGGTCATCTCGAGGTTAGCAGTTCCACCACCAAAGACTCTGGGGAACAGTTCGGCAAAGCCTGAATTGATTTGTTCAAATGTCTCTTTAAAGCGACTCCGAGTCTCTTTATCGATTTTGCGAATAGCGCCCTCGAGAGTTTGTAACGCCTCCTGGAGGTCGGCGTCTTGAGCATCAAGGTAGGTCTTGCGCTCGGATGCTTTGGCATACTCATCAATAGCCGCCAAATTGATGGGGCCCAAGCGCGCAATTCGCGCGGCCACCCGCTCGACCTTTACCTGCCATTCGGGCTCAGAGGCCTCATCGGGTAGCTGCTGCACAACATCAAGAGGGCTCACTTCAAGCTCTCTTAACAGTCCCTCAAGATTTTCGATTCTGACGTTTCGCTCAGCCTGCTGTAATCGGCCTGACTCAAGTTCAGTGTAAATTGCCTGAAGCCGATGCTCTGCAGCCAGCTTGAGTTTTTCCTGCTCTCTCAAAGCGTGATCGTTATCAGACACCCGTTGTCTGGCCGCCGTGAGTGCGGCTTCCGCGTCGACCCGCTGTGCCAACAAAGTCTCTAACTCAGACTGCAGTTCGGCATCGGGGTTGTCCCCTACAGGCAGCTGCTCGGTGAGGTCTCTTACCCGGCTCTGTAATTGCTCTACCTGCTGTTCGAGACGATCAATAGAGCCGGCGACTGTCGCTACCTGGCCATCTAAACTCTGCACTCGGACGTCGGTGCGATGGGCGCTGTCTCGAGCTTCTCTAGCGCTCTCGCGCGCACGTTGCAGTTGGCTATTGAGCTGTTCGCGTTCTTCGCTCAAAGCGGCGCGCTGATCACCGTCAAGGGCCATTTGTTCAATAGCCGATTGTAGCTCCGACCTCGCTGCAGCCAGAGAAGCCTGCTCGGCTTCAAACTGAGATCCTGAGTCAGCTAAATCCGCCTGAAGCTGCTCGATTCGCTGTCGCGCCTGCGCCGCTGCAGCCACCCTGGCACCACGCTCAGTGACTTTTGTAGCCTGCTCCTGCACATGGGTCTTGAGCGTTGCTTCACCCGCTCTGCGCTGGTCTTCATGGCTGCGTCTTGATTCCTTCAATGTTTCTAGAGTTGCATTGATGGTTTGCAGAGAGGTCTCGTGCTCGCGCATCTCTGTAGTAACACTATCGAGGGACGCTTTGCGCAATATAATGCCCTGCCCCGCATCGCTTTTTGAAGGTTTAGAGGCCCAACCATAGCCCAGCCAATCGCCCTGTGGCGTGATAACCGACGCGGTCTCAGGCAGCGACGCTAATAAGCTTCGGGCGCGGGCCAAATCATCAGCGATATGAACACCAGCGAGCACCGCCAAAACCGATGCCGGACCTCTTACCTTCTCAGCCAAAGTGCCCGGAATGCCCGAACCCACCTCTCCTGCAGATAAAATACTGGCCCCAGCCGGTGCCGTATCAAAGGCCGCTTGGACTTGAGAGAAACTTTGAGTGCAGACCCCTGTCAGCCTCGCAGCCAGCACAGACTCCACAGCCATGGTCCATTGGTCCTGTACCTGCAGGGCCTCGTACACGCTGCCGCTATTATCCAATCCGAGATCAGCGAGCCATTGCTGGGTTGCTGAGACATCGCCTTCCGCGAGTGCTGCATCCTGAAGGGCCTGAAGTGATGCTTCCTGTCCCTTGAGCTGCTGAAGACGTGCCCGAACCTGATCTTGCTCATCACGTGAGCGTTCGATATTTTCCCGCTGCGCCGCCACCTCGGCATCGAGCTGCAGTAATGCTTCCTCTTGGGCTTTAACGGCATCTTCGCCAGCACGAATTTGCGCTTCCAACTCGGGGAGATCTTTATCAACATCTTCGCTGGCTAGGGCTTCGAGTTCTTTGCGTAATTTGCCACCGCGCTCATGAATTCTTTGTAGTACCTGCTCTAAATAAACAATACGACTCTGCTGCACCTCGGAAGCTTGCTTAGGCCCCGCCGCCTTTTGATTAAACTCATCCCAACGATTTTGCCAATGGCTCATCGCCTCCTCTGCGGAGGCCGAAACGCCCGCAGCAGCCTCTGCTGCGGCTCTCTGCTCCGATAAATCAGGCCGCAGTGAATCTAGCTCTGAACGCCAGATGGCCAGACGTTCGGTATCTGCATTGAGGTGTCCTTTCGACTCTTGCAGGCCATCGCGGGTCTGCAGTAAATCAGATTCGATAGTGGCACGCCGCTCCTGCTCGTATTTTAACGCCTGCTCAACTCGCGTGACCTCACCACCCACGGAATAGTAGTCGGCCTGCACGGTATTAAATGCATCGGTGGCTTCAGCAAGCGCAACCCGAGTGCCCTCGATATCGGCGCCCACGCGCTCAAACTCTGCGCGCTCAGCCTCCTGTTTAATATCAAGATTGGTTAGGGCTTGCTGGCTATCCTGACTGTTTTTCTGGTGCTCACGCCACTGCAAACCGAGAAGCTGCGATTTTAGCTCACGCTCCTCGGCGCGGAACTCTGCATACTTCTCAGCAGCCTGAGACTGGCGCAACAAATGCTGCAGGTTGCGCTCTAATTCTTCACGCAGATCAGCGAGGCGTTCCAAGTTTTCCAGAGTCCGCCGCATGCGGCTTTCAGTTTCACGACGACGCTCTTTATACTTCGAGATTCCTGCCGCCTCTTCAATAAAAATTCTCAGTTCTTCGGGCTTAGACTCAATCAACCGTGAAATCATGCCCTGCTCGATAATGGCATAACTTCTAGGGCCTAGGCCGGTACCCAAAAATAGATCCGTAATATCTCGGCGACGGCATTTAGCACCGTTTAACCAGTACTCAGAGGTACCCTCACGACCCACAACCCGACGCACCGATATTTCCGCATAGGATGCATACTCACCCACCAGCTTTCCGGAAGTATTATCAAAGATTAGCTCAATAGAGGCTTGTCCCACGGGCTGACGTTGGGTTGTTCCGTTAAAGATAACGTCGGTCATCGCCTCGCCGCGGAGGTTCTTGGCCGAGCTCTCACCCAAAACCCACCTGACAGCGTCGATAATATTGGATTTTCCACAACCATTTGGCCCGACTACGGAGCACATGTTGCTTGGAAAATTGACCGTTGTTGGGTCAACAAACGATTTAAAACCAGCCAGCTTGATGGATTTGAGACGCATGTACCTACCTATTGAAAAACGTCAGGCTGCACCCCTGACGACACAATATGTAGTGTATACCCTACAGCCTGTTAACACTATATCTAGCCTTAGGACCAGTTCACGATTTCATCACTGGGGGGCAGCCACCTCGAGAACGAGTTGTATTTTGGCGTCCTCTGTTGGCTCAATGTTGGCGGCATTCGCCAGCCAACTCGCGTTAGCCCGACCCGGCTGTCCGGTTTCAGACAGCTGTACCTCGACATCGATAAGACTCAGGGCCGATATTTTTTGACCTGCCATAGACGAGGTATCATCGAGACGAACCGAAAATGGCAGTTCGCTGGCACTTCGCCGAACCGCCGCTGTCGGCATGCGTTGTGCGCCACCACTGGGACGCGCTATCACAAACACCGTGCCTTGAGCGGTTACCCCCTCCGGCATTGCCACTGTTACCGTCACACCGACACTCAGGCTAGGTTCGGCCTCTATGGCCAATACTGCAGGGGCGTCGGCGAGGCCCCCTCGGGTGCGCGCCTCCGCAATAATGGTCGTTAACATTTGATAGCCTGGAGTTCCGGGTGCCTCAAAAGCCAATAGCTGCTCCCAATACTGTAACGCTCGCGCGTATTGTCCCGCCTCAAAGGCCGCCATGCCCAAAGTCCCTAAGGCGCTGCGTTGTTCAGGGTTGATCGCCAATGCCGCCTCAGCCCTGCGCCGCGCTCGATCCGTGAGCTGGCGTTCACCCTTTAAATACTCAGCTTGCGCAGCTCTAGCGAGTAGCTCTGCACTCTCGGGAAACTCAAGCAGCAATTGCTCGTAAATCTCTAAGGCCCGAACATGGGCATTTTGTGCGGTGTAGTACTCGCCCAGCAGCGACAGATACTCCACGTTGCCCGGCTTTGCCGCTGATCGTTCTTCAATATCACTGAGAAGCCTTTGCACCTCTGCAGGTGATGCGTCTTGCATGCCCTCCAAGGCGTCGGCAATGCGCACATCTTCAATAGCGCCAAGATTGAAATAGAGCAATATCGGGGCAATCACGACGACAGCGATCAGCAATAGCACGCCGCGCCGACCGCCCGCAAAGGTGCCGCCATTCGGCAGGACCTGCTCACTTTCGGCACCGGAGGATTCATCCAATATACGCAGCTCGGCGTCACGACTGAGGGCCTGTCGATCCTCGCCCACCACGTCACTCAGCTCACCTTGGCGAAGCGCGAGCCAATCTAAATTCGACTCGCCCTGCCAGCGACGCTGCTGCCAACGGGGCACCAGCAGCAGACCTATGGCCAGCACCGTGAGTAGCGACATTGCCCCATAAAAAGCCGTCACAGTGGCCGCTCTTGATCGCTATCGGGCTCAATCAATCGAGTGCGCAGTGCCTGCCGCTCTTCTTCGCTTGGCTCAAGGGGCGCAGCCACATGCTGTCTGCCTCGAAGATGCCAAGCCAAGGCGCCCAAGGTCACCAAGGTCAAGATCAACGGGCCGTACCACAATAAGGCTGTATTGCTGTCTAGACCTGGACGATAGCGGACAAACTCTCCGTAGCGCGCGACCATGAAGCTCAATATTTCATCGTCACTCGCCCCAGACTCCAACTGCTCATGGAGAAGAAATCTCAGGTCTTTGGCAATCGGAGCATTGGAGTCAGCAATCGTTTGGTTTTGGCACTTGGGACAGCGCAGCTCATCGCTGAGACTGTGGTAACGACGCTCTAATGTGCTATCGGAAAACTCATAGGTCTCGATAACCGCATGAGCAGTCATTACCACGGCGCAGAGGCTGGCAACGGCTACAACGGCTAACCAATGAACTCTCAAACTGTTATCACTCACTGCAACACACCTTCACTTTGCCCTTGAGGAAACCACTGGGCAAGTAGCGACTGCCATACCTGCTCATCGACAACCCCTACGTGGCGGTACCGAACAACACCCTGAGCATCAACCACGTAAGTCTCGGGCGCGCCATAAACGCCCATATCTAACCCCAGCATGCCTTCAGTATCTGCCAGGGTCAGGGCGTAGGGATCACCCAAATCTTCAAGCCAAGTAACCGCCTTAACACTCTCATCCTTGTAGTTGAGACCAACGATTCTGACACCACTAGCCGCCAACTCTAATAGATAGGGGTGCTCTACCCGGCAGGAATAACACCAAGTCGCCCAAATATTAACCAGCATCGGTTCACCGATAATATCTTGCCGGGACAAGACTTCCGACGAATGCAATTCTTGCAGCTCGAATTCAGGCAAGGCCTTCCCCACCAGCGCAGAGGGTAGAGAAGTCGGGTCAAGGGACAGTCCTTTGAACAGGAGCAGGCTCAAAAGAATAAAAGCTGCAAGTGGCAGCCATAGTCTAAGCCTTGGCATGAGCTGAGCTAGCAAGCGTCGTGCTATTTTTGGCCGTATCCAAGCGTCGCTCTCTCAACCGGTAACGAGGGTCAAAAGCAGTGGTGATCGCGCCAAAACCTATCATCAGAGCCCCAAACCAAATCCAACGAATCATAGGTTTGTACTGCAGGCGAATAGCCCACGCAGCCTCGCCTACAGGCTCGCCCATAGCAATAAACAAATCCCTAAATACCCCCGGATCAATGGCTGCCTCTGTCATAATCTGACCACTTGCGCGGTAGCGCCGTTTCTGGGGAGATAGTTCTGCCACTAGGTTATTGTCTTTGAATACACGAAAATCAGCCTGATCGGCATCGTAATTAGGCCCAGCAACACGGCTCACAGCAACGAACTCAAAGCGATAGCCTGCCACTTCTTCAATGTCACCCGGCAGCATGCGCAAATCTTTCTCGACATTGTGCTGGCTCACCACTGTTACACCGATGATCATTGCGGCAAACCCCGCGTGAGCCAACAACATGCCCAAATAGCTGGGCGTCAATCTGCGCCATTTACTCACCACACCTACAGCCGAGCGTGTTCGCTCTATAAAGTCGCGCAGCAGACCGGCTAACAGCCAGCCCGAGAATAAAACGGCCAAAGCCACCCATACGTTAAAACCAAGGGCCAAGGTTGGCAGCACAACGGCACACAGAGCCACCACAGCGGCGGGAATCAGCAGTTCCTGGCGCCAACGCGAGGGTGAGTCTTCTTTCCAGCGACTCACGGGGCCTATTCCCATAAAGGGCACCAGCAACGCCATGAGTGGAACGAAAACCGCATTAAAATACGGCGGGCCCACGGAATACTTGCCCTGCCCCAAGGCGTCCATCACCAAAGGAAAGAGCGTGCCTAACAGCACCGTGGTCGCTGAAATGACAAAGATAAAGTTGTTGGCCAGCAGCAGAGCCTCTCGAGAAAAGGCCTTGTACTGCACCCGACTGGCAACCGTAGGGGCTCGTAAGGCATAAAGAACCAGAGAGCCACCAATCACTAGTGCCAGGAAAATCAGAATAAATAATCCTCTGTCTGGGTCAGCAGCAAATGCGTGAACGGAGGTAAGCACTCCGGAGCGCACCAAGAAGGTTCCCAACAGAGATAAAGAAAAAGCGGCTATCGCCAAAAGCACCGTCCAGGACGCAAACAAACCGCGCTTTTCAGTCACTGCAAGCGAGTGAACCAGTGCAGTACCCACCAACCAAGGCATGAAAGAGGCGTTTTCAACAGGATCCCAAAACCACCAGCCTCCCCAGCCCAATTCGTAATAAGCCCACCAGCTCCCCAACATGATGCCCAGGGAGAGAAAGCCCCAGGCCACATTGGTCCACGGACGAGACCACCGTGCCCATGCCGCGTCTAAGCGGCCGCCCATTAACGCCGCAATGGCAAAGGCAAAAGGCACAGAAAACCCGACATAACCCATGTACAGCAGGGGTGGATGAATAATAAGCCCCGGATCTTGCAGCAATGGGTTGAGGTCCTGACCCTCTGCGGGTATTCCCGGCAACAGCCGCTCGAAGGGGTTTGATGTCAGTAATGAAAAAGCGATGAACCCCACCGCCACCAAGCCCATGACACCCAGCACCCGCGCCAGAACCACAAGCGGCAACCCTCGGCTGAACTGCGCTACCGCTACCATCCAGCCAGACAGAATCAGCACCCAAAGCAAGAGCGAACCTTCGTGATTGCCCCATACCGCAGAGAACTTGTAGATATCGGGCATGAAGCTATTGGAGTTGGAGGCAACCACCTTCACCGAAAAGTCATCTTGCAGAAAAGTGGTCGTCAAAATGGCAAAAGCAATCAGCAAGAAAACAAAAACCCCTACCGCCAGTGGTGGTGCCAATAACATGCTGCCAGAGTGCCCACGCCATGCCCCGATCAGGGGTAATACTCCCTGAAGGCAGGCGAGTACAAACGCAATAATCAGCGCAAAATGACCTAGCTCAGCAAGCATTAACCGCCCTCCCTTAAATTATAGGCCCCGGTACCGGGCTTTTTACCCTCAAGGGCTGCGGCGACCTCTGGCGGCATGTAGTTCTCGTCATGTTTCGCCAGCACCTCTGTCGCCATAAACCGACCGTTTGAATCTAGGCTGCCCGAAGCCACTACGCCCTCACCCTCGGCAAACAGGTCGGGTAAAATGCCTGTGTAGCTCACTTCCACAACGCCATCGTAGTCTGTTACCAAGAACATAGTAGTGAGATCTGTCTCAGAACGTTTTATGCTGCCCTCAACCACCATGCCGCCCACCCTTATCGCTCTATCGGTAGGCGCTTTACCCGCAGCGACATCAGCGGGGGGATAGAACAGATTTATATTGCCCCGCAACGCATAGCTGACCAACCCAATGGCGGTGCTGGAAAAGGCAACAATGCAGAGTGCAATAATCAGTCGCTGCTTACGTTTTGGATGCATGATTTTCTCCCGAGGCTTCAGCTGCTACAGCACGCCGACGCTCGTCATTGCGAATCTCTTGGGTGAGATTGCGAGCGCGGACCAAAGGAATAGCTACCAAGGCAATAATCACCAATAGCGTTAGGCTGTAGGCGCCCCAAACATAGGGGCCGTGCCCATCCATCTGCCAAACTGCAGCCCATGTTTGAAAATACATTACGACAACTCCGATCGCAGCCAGGCTGACTGGCGATAGGTTATTAGCAACTCGGCCCGCATCCGCAGTAACACCGTCAATGCAAATAGGCCGTAAAAAGCGACAATCATCAGGAGCAAGGGATACAGCATTGAGGCGTCGATAGCACTTTCCCCCGTAAACTTAATAGAAGCGGGTTGATGCAAGCTGTACCACCAATCGACTGACTTATAGATAATAGGAATATTGACCGTACCGACGAGGGATAGCACGGCGCAGGCCTTGGCGGCCGCTACCTTGTTGTCAAAGGCCTCAGCGAGGGCCATTACCCCTAAATAAAGAAATAATAATATCAGCATGGATGTGATTCGAGCATCCCAGACCCACCAAGCTCCCCAGGTGGGCTTCCCCCAGATAGATCCGGTCACCAGGGCCACAAATGTTAAGGCTGCCCCCACGGGCGCCAACGCGCGCATTGCGGTGTCTGCCATTTTTATTTTCCAGACAAGGCTCATCAGTCCCGCCGTTGCCATGACGTAATAGCCGGCCAGTGCAACGACCGCCGCAGGCACGTGAATAAAAATAATCCGATAGCTATTGCCCTGACGATAGTCAGGGGGGGCGATAAGCAAACCCCAGATACAGCCCACGATTAGTGCCAACAGCACGATGGGCAATAACCACGCGATAGCGCCGTTAGCGAAACGGTAAAACCAGGGAGGCGAGCCCATTTTGTGCACAATTGACCACATGCTGTGATTATATCCCGTTCCTGTTCAAAAACACTGTCACTAGGCTTCTAGCGAAATACGGAGCCCAGCCGCAATGGCTAATGGTGCCAAAACACAGCCCGCTGCCGCTAAAGCACCCAATAAGGCCAACCATGAGTACGGGTCGTAGCCCAACGCGGCCTCCCGCACGGCTGCGGTGCCGAAAATCAATACCGGTACAGTAAGAGGAATTGACAGTAACGACAAAAGCACCCCGCCACGCCGCAGTGCGACAGTGAGTGATGCGGCTACAGCGCCAATGAGGGACAGGCACAAGGTGCCTAAAACCAGACTCCCCATCAACACTGGAATAGCCTGACTCGGCATGTTTAACAGAGCAGCAAAGACTGGCGACGCCAGGGCGAGTAAAACCCCACTCAGCAACCAGTGACAAAACACCTCAACCATCGCTGATATCGCTAAAGGATGGGGAGATAGCGCCAACTGCTCTAAGGTTCCATCTTCATAATCTGACTGAAACAATCGACCACTCACCACCAGGCTGGACAGTAGTGCCACAACCCAAAGGATGCCAGGTGCCAGCGACGCCAATATTTTGGGATCGGGCCCCAGCCCTATAGGAAAAAGCGTAATTACCATGAGAAAAAAGATTAAGGGTCCAACAATATCGCTGGGGCGCCGAAGGGCAGCCTGCAGATGGCGCTGCGCCTGAAAGCGTAAAAATGTGCCCAATTCAGGCAGCATATTGATCGAGGTCCAGCACTTTTAGCTCGGCCATGCGCGTCGGTTGATGACTGGTAAACACCACCGCGCCACCGCCGGCACAATGACGCTGCATTTGCGCCTCAAGTATTGCCGTTCCGTCAACGTCAATCGCGGTAAAGGGCTCATCGAGCAGCCACAATTGCGCCTCCGACAGCCACAGGCGAGCGAGGCCAACACGACGCTGCTGTCCCGCAGACAACTGGCAGATCAGCGTATTTTCATACCCCTCAAGTCCCACCTGCTTTAATGCTGCAGCAATTTTTTCAGCGTTATCAGTAACTCGGCCGCTGCCATGCCAGCGGAGATTTTCCGTACAACTCAATAACGGTTTCAGTCCCGGAAGGTGTCCTTGGTACAAGACGCTCTCCGTACAGGAACGCTGTCCCTCCAGACCCAAACGAGTTAAGCCAGAAATAGCCCGCATGAGGCTCGTTTTACCACTACCGTTACTCCCGAGCATTTGCCAGCACTCACCTGGACGCACCGCAAAAGACACCCCGGAAAGTAAACGACGCGCTCCGCGGTCTAAATCAACGGCCTCAAGCCTTAGCAGATCTTCGAGCACTTAACTAAAAACTCTCATAACTGCACAACCTTTAACTCAGGAAGATGAATTTCTTTATCAACTTCTATCTTTAAATCTCTGAAATTAAACAGATTATTATCGGCAAGCTGGGAGGGGGAAACGCTGCTTAGCGCCTTGAAGATTGTTTCGATACGCCCAGGGTATTGCCCTTCCCAGCCCTGCAGCATGTGCTTAATTTCTTGCCGCTGAAGGTTGGTTTGAGAACCACACAGATTACAGGGAATGATCGGAAAGGCCTTAGCTTGCGCATATTTGGCAATATCCTCCTCCTTACAATACGCCATGGGGCGAATAACCACATTCTTGCGGTCGTCGCTGAGCAGTTTTGGCGGCATCGCTTTGAGCTTTCCAGCAAAGAACAGGTTTAAAAATAACGTCTCAACAATATCATCACGGTGATGGCCTAATGCGATCTTGCTAGCGCCAATCTGCTCTGCAAACCCATATAGGGTGCCCCGTCGCAATCTCGAACAAAGCCCACAGGTTGTTTTACCCTCTGGAATGACAGATTTCACGACACTGTAGGTGTCTCGCTCCAAAATATAGTAGGGAACACCCAGCTCTTCTAAATACTTGGGAAGTACCTCTTCGGGAAAGTCTGGCTGCTTTTGGTCCAAATTGACCGCAATCAATTCGAAGTCAATGGGAGCACGGTCCCTAAGGCTCAATAAGATGTCGAGCATGGCATAAGAATCTTTGCCACCGGACAGGCATACCATAATACGGTCGCCCTCCTCGATCATGGCAAAATCGGCAATTGCCTTCCCAACATTGCGCCGCAGACGCTTGTGCAGCTTATTGAAGGAATAGTCCTGCCTGCGCGTATCTTTTAAAGAATGGCTGTTGGCGGGGCTCACATCCTGCATAAATTTGTCTCTGGCGGGTTCTAACATGGCCATACACCAGTCGAAAGAAGCGTCGATCATATAGAAAGGCTGCTTTTGGGTCCAAATACACACATAAAATTTGTTTAGATTCGGTTACGACTTGAGTTTTTGTTGTCAGCACCGGAAAATCGCGCCCGCAGCAGATGTTGTCGAAGGGAAACCCCTAGACCCTGCCAAGCACTCCGCTCTCCACTGAGGATCATCATTATGAAAGCTCCCGTTCGCGTTACGGTTACTGGCGCCGCAGGCCAAATTGGTTATGCCCTTTTATTCCGCATTGCCTCTGGCGCCATGCTGGGCGACGACCAACCCGTAATTCTACAGTTGCTCGATATCACCCCAGCAATGACCGCGCTGGAGGGTGTGCGCATGGAGTTAGACGACTGCGCCTTTCCGTTATTGGCAGGTGTTGTGTGCACTGACGATCCCAACGTAGGCTTCAAAGATACCGATTACGCCCTGCTGGTGGGCGCTAGACCCCGTGGACCAGGCATGGAGCGTAAAGACCTGCTTGAAGCTAATGCCGCTATTTTTTCCGTGCAAGGCAAAGCACTGAATGATCACGCTTCGCGCACTGCCAAGGTCTTGGTGGTTGGCAATCCCGCTAACACTAATGCTTTGATCACACAGCGCAATGCACCTGATTTGGATCCGCGCAACTTTACCGCCATGACGCGCCTCGATCACAACCGCGCTGCGACACAGATTGCACAAAAAACGGGCGCCACCGTTAATGACGTCACTTGCATGACAATCTGGGGGAATCACTCGGCAACACAATACCCCGACCTGTTCAACGCCAGAGTCAAGAATGAAAAAGCCATCGATCTCATCGATCAGGCTTGGTACGAAGACAGTTTTATTCCCACGGTACAACAGCGAGGCGCTGCCATTATTGAAGCACGGGGCGCCTCTTCTGCGGCCTCTGCGGCCAACGCTGCCATCGACCATATGCGCAGCTGGGCATTGGGCACTGAAGGTGACGACTGGGTCTCGATGGGTGTCTATTCAGACGGTTCCTACGGAATCCCCCAAGGACTTATCTACTCGTTCCCCTGTCGCTGTACCAATGGCGACTGGTCCATCGTGCAGGGCGTTGATATCGGTGAATTCAGTCGATCGAAGATGGATGCAACCGCCAAGGAACTGTCAGATGAGCGAGATGCCGTCGCACATCTCTTGGGATAAACCCTGCTACAGCTCCCGCAACACAACCAGCGGTGGAACCACCACCGCTTTGCGGCAGCTCAAGACTCCTAGCCCACCTATAAGAATCACACCCGCTAAAATACTCCAGGGCCACAGCCAAGGACTCGCCTGATACGTGAGGTCAAGGGCTTGAGTCTGCAGTGCCCAGGCAGCCATTTCAGCCCCCAACACAGCGAGCAAACCTGCAAACGCTCCCAGGGTGGAAAATTCTATGAGCAGTGCACCCAACAACAAACTCTTTTTGGCCCCCAGCGCTCTTAAAAGTGCACTTTCGCGCAAACGAATATCGACACTCGCCTGAACACCCGCAATCAGCACCAAGCTCCCCGCCAACAAAATGACCGCCAACACCAACTCGATAGCTTGGCCTACCCTGTCTATGATGGTGCGAATTTCCGCAATGACAATATCAAGCTCAATAATGGTGACCGTGGGGAAAGCAGTGATCAGTTCATTTAACAGCGCTTTTTGCTCTGCCGGCAGATAAAAACTCGTGAGAAATGTGTTGGGGAAACGCTCCAGTGTTTTCTTTGGAAAAATGACGAAAAAATTGGGTTTCATGCTTTGCCAATCAGATTCTCGCAAACTAGAGACTCTGGCTTGGAAGCTCTCTGAAGCAATACGCAGCTCTAGGGCATCCCCGACATTGGCGCCCAAACGTTGCGCAAACTCCCTCTCCAGCGACACCTGTGCCTCATCGGTATCGGCATCCCACCATTCGCCGGCGATAATTTCATTGGCCTCGGGCAACGTGTCGGCGTAAGTGAAATTAGCCTCTCGCTGGCGTCGTTCTGACTGGACGCCGTCTGCTGCTGCCAGTTCCTCACCGTTAACCGCCATGACCCGACCTCGGGTCATGGGAAATTGAGGCTCTGATTCGATACCGCGCTCGACTAGAAACTGGGTCAACGAGGTTCGCTCTTCGGCCGTGATATTCAGCATGAAATGATTGGGGCTCCCGGGAGGCAGCTGGGCCTGCCACTGATCAACTAAAGCACCTCGAACCATGACCAGCACCAGCATCAGCATAATCGCAATGGCAAAGATAACCATTTGCAGCGCGTTCGCAGTGCCTCGCCGATGAAGGTTCGCCAAAGCGAGGCGCCAAACGCTACCCGCCGCGCTACCCATAGCCCGTCCACCGCGCAAAAGAATCTGAGCTGCAAAATAGCCGGCTCCAACTGTCAGCGACAAACCCGCGACCACGCTGCCGGTTACTTTTAGATCCCCTGAGTACCACCACATCAAGGCAAAAACAGAGACTGCACCTAGGGCATAATCCATCGAGCGCTGAGCGTCACTCGCGTCAACATCACGGCGTAACACTCGCAGGGGCGGGATCTGCGCGAGCCGTTCCAGTGGCGGCCAGGCAAAAAAGCCCAAGCAGACTAAAGCAGTAGCACCACCAATTAAGTAGGGTTCAAAACCTATGGCCCCGGGTTGGACGCCTAGTTGCTCGGCAAAAAGCTGAAAGAATAGCGCTTGCAGAGCCCAACCCAGAGCGCAGCCCAAAGTTGTCGCAACGACACCCAAAATGAGTAAGCTACCGCCGTAAAGCCTGGCGATTCGCTGACGACTAGCCCCCAGACTTTTCATAATCGCTACATGATCGGTATGCCGCTCGGAAAATCTCCGGGCTGCCAAGGCTATTGCCGCGGCAGCTAACACCACGCCTAGACTGCCCGCGAGCAATAAAAACCCTTGGGCCCTGTCCAATGTTTGGCTAATGCTGGGCTGACTGTCCTCGACACCCAGCAAACGTTGTCCTTGATTCAGCCGAGGCGTTACCCACTGGGTAAATGCGTCTAATGCGTCTGCCTCTCCTGCCAGCAGTAATCTCCAAGTCACCCGGCTACCGGGCTGAATGACACCGGTGGCGGGAATATCCGCCAAATTCATCAACAACCTGGGGCCGTACCCAAAAGCCGCGCTCGCCGTATCGGGCTGACTGCGAACAGCACCGGAAATCACCAGCGCCTGGTCTCCAACCCAAACTCGGTCTCCCGGTTTGGCCTCCAAAAGTGCAAAAAGCCGCGGCGCCAACCACGCCTCCCCGGGCTTGGGAATGCCAGCATCAGATCGCACCTCACCATAAGGAGTAGCACTAGACAGCAGCTCCCCTCGCAGTGGATAACCTGAACTGACAGCCATGACAGAAGCGAGATATAAATTGTCACTCTCAGTGACCGCCATGGATGGAAACCCTAGGGTTTGAGCCACCATCAGCCCTTCAACCTCCGCCCTTGCCGTCCATTCATCAGAAATGGATTGGCCGCTTCTTATCACACGATCAGCCGCAAGAAAGCGCAAACTTTCGCTTATCAGCGCCGACTGGAGGCTGTTGACAAAAGCACTGATACCAACGACCACAGATACCGCAAGCAGGAGTGCTGCAAGTAGCACCCCCAGCTCGCCGCCACGCCAGTCTCTCAGTAAAAGAATTGCCGGATTCATACCACGGCTTCCCGCTCTCAATGGGCTGCCTCTAAGTCGCCACTCTCCATAACAAACTGCTGATTACAGCGCTTAGCAAGACGCTCATCATGGGTCACCAGCACCAAAGTCGTACCCTCAGAGCGGTTTAAGTCAAACAACAACTCAATCACAGTATCTCCGGTTGCCTTGTCTAAATTACCGGTTGGCTCATCTGCAAATAATATTTGCGGTCTCGCCGCAAACGCCCTTGCGATCGCCACGCGCTGCTGCTCCCCGCCTGAGAGCATACTGGGGTAATGATTAAGGCGATGATCGAGGCCAACACGCTCCAAATACCCGGTAGCGCGAGCCAGCGCTGAGTTATTACCCGAAAGCTCCAGCGGCAACATAACGTTTTCTAGCGCCGTTAACGCAGGGAGCAGCTGGAAGCTTTGAAACACAAAGCCTACCTTTTCAGCGCGTAGCGCAGCACGTTCGTCTTCATCGAGAGCGGCCAGGGACTGGCCGTCAATGATCACGTCACCCCCAGAGGCAACATCTAATCCGGCCAATAAACCGAGAAGGGTCGACTTTCCAGAACCGGATACCCCTACAATAGCGGCGGTGTCACCCTGCTTGATTTCGAAGCTAATGCCCCGCAGGATTTCCAACACGCCGTCAGCTATCGGCACCGACTTCTGGAGATTAATGGTTTTGATCATGCTTACGTACCTCTGGCACAACTTACGTCCCAGACTAGGGCGCGGATTCGCCGTCGTCATTATTGCCGCTCAACCTTTTTTAGCGCCGACGGCTGTCAGCGCCCCTAAGCAACTCTTAGTGCTGGGAGACAGCATTAGTGCCGCCTACGGCATGGATCTAGAGCAGGGCTGGGTCGCGCTACTGCAAGAACACTTAAACAAGAATCAAACCGGCTGGATGGTAATCCACGCAAGTATATCTGGCGATACGACAGGAGGTGGACTTCAGCGCTTACCCGATCTATTACAACGTCATAGTCCAGACGTTGTTGTTATCGAGCTGGGCGGCAACGACGGGCTGCGGGGGTTCCCCATTACAAAGCTTCGACAAAACCTCACGACACTCTCACTCAGTGCTCAAAACGCGGGGGCTAGCGTGCTGCTCCTCAGCATGGAAATCCCACCCAATTTCGGTAGTCGCTACACCACCCTCTTTCGCGACAGTTATACTATCGTCGCGGAGCAAACCCACGCCAGCATCGCGCCGTTTATTCTGTCCAACATTGCTCTTGATGCCGAGTTAATGCAGGGAGATGGCATTCACCCTACAGCGAGCGCGCAGTCCCTGCTTCTTGAAAATGTTCTTCCGTATGTTTTACCACTTGTTCAATTAGCGGAGTCAAAGCCTTGAGTAATAGACACCAAAGTGAACGCCAAGAACAAGCGGAAACCATTATCTTCGGCACGACAACACCCGCAGGCAAGGCGTTTGATCTGTGCCTTTTGGGCATCATTGTCTTGAGTGTGACCGTAGTAATGCTGGATTCTGTCGCAGCGTTTCATGCCCAGTACGGTCAACTTTTCATGCAGTTGGAGTTTGCCTTTACGCTGCTATTCACCCTGGAATACCTCACCAGAATCTGGTGTGCCAGCAACAGGGGCGCCTACCTTAAGAGTTTCTGGGGTGTCGTAGACCTGCTTGCGCTGATGCCTACCTACATTGCGCTACTGGTTCCCGAAGCTGCGCCGCTACTGATTATTCGACTCGTCAGGGTGATGCGCATTTTTCGCGTTCTCAGCCTGTTTGAACTGTTTGCAGAGCTCACAGAAATCCTCAAGGTGCTGCGTAATACCGCCAAGACCATTCTGGTTTTCTTTGCTCTGGTCATGATTGTCGTGATCGTATTTGCCTGTCTGATTTATGTCATTGAAGGCCCTGAACACGGTTTCTCCAGCATTCCCCTCAGCGTTTACTGGGCTGTGGTGACTATCACTACGGTAGGTTACGGCGATCTCACACCCCAAACAGGCCTAGGGAAAACGCTGGCGGCTTTTGGTATGCTAGTGGGCTACTCGATTTTGGCCGTACCAACAGCCATTATTACGGCCAAACTGTGGGAGCGGCTAAATAAACGCCGTATCCTTTACGCCAATTGGAACTGCCCTATCTGTTCCGCCGGCGAGCACACCCCTGACGCTGACTTCTGCAAACACTGCGGCGGGAAACTGGATATGCCTGAATCTGTACGCAATACGGCTTCGGGCCTGGAGAATTCATGAGATTGGGTCACACAGCGCCAAACGCTGAAGCCGCAACTTCTGCCCAAAACACCGCAGTAACTCCCATCTTTGGCTACCGGAAATTCTGGGCTGAATGTTTGGGTCCCGCGCCTTTTTTACCCACGTCTCGGGAAGAGATGGATTTGTTGGGCTGGGACAGCTGCGACGTTATCGTAGTCACGGGAGATGCCTATGTTGATCACCCAAGCTTTGGTATGGCCGTCATTGGACGGGTGCTCGAAGGCCAGGGCTATCGCGTAGGCATCATCGCGCAGCCTGACTGGCATAGCGCAGATCCATTTAAAGCATTGGGTAAGCCCAACCTTTATATGGGCATCGCCGCGGGCAATATGGACTCAATGATTAATCATTACACCGCAGACCGTAAGCGGCGTAATGACGATGCCTACACGCCGGGCGATCACGCCGGGTTGCGGCCGGATCGCGCGGTCACTGTTTATAGTCAGCGCGTGCGTGAGGCCTTCAACGATGTGCCTATTGTCATTGGAGGCATTGAGGCTAGCCTGCGGCGCATTGCCCACTATGACTACTGGAGTGAAAAAGTTCGGCGGTCGGTATTGCTCGATTCCCGCGCAGACCTATTGTTATTTGGCAACGCCGAGCGAGCGATCGTGGAATTAACACATCGCCTCGCCGCCGGGGAAGCTATATCGACGCTACGCGGTATACGCGGCACCGCATTTATCACCCGGGGGGTCGAGCCGGGATTTAGAGAACTGCGTTCTACCGATGTTGATAATCCAGGTCCTGTCGATGTGCACCCAAACCCCTATGAAGGCATGGCACCCAGCCAGTGTGATACCGACGAGACGTCTGACGACTCGGTGCAAGCTGTTCGTATTATGCCGGCAAAGAACCCCGCCGCTAGTGTGATTCGCATACCCTCTTTCGAACAGGTGCGCGATGATCCTGTGCTTTACGCTCACGCCTCAAGAGTTCTGCATAAAGAGACCAATCCCTACAATGCCCTCCCTCTGATACAGGGGCATGGAGATAGAGATGTGTGGATTAACCCACCGCCTATTCCACTCGAAACGGAAGAGCTCGACTGGGTTTTTGAGCTGCCTTATGCACGTCGCGCCCACCCATCTTATGGCGAGGCTAAGGTACCCGCCTTCGAAATGATTCAACACTCTGTCAACATTATGCGGGGCTGCTTTGGCGGGTGCACCTTCTGTTCGATTACTGAGCATGAAGGCCGTATTATTCAGAACCGCTCTGAAGATTCTATTATTCGGGAAGTCGAAAAAATTAGGGACACCAGCCCCGCGTTCACCGGCGTCATATCAGACCTGGGCGGACCCACTGCTAATATGTGGCGGTTGGCCTGCAAGAGCAAAGAAGTCGAAGCGAAATGTCGCAAGCTATCTTGCGTCTTTCCAGGCATCTGTAAAAACCTGAACACCGACCAGACTCCCCTGGTATCGCTGTACCGACGCGCCCGGGCAGTTCCGGGAGTCAAAAAAGTCTTGATCGCCTCGGGACTGCGCTACGATCTGGCCGTGGAAACCCCCGAGTACGTGAAGGAATTGGTCACGCATCATGTGGGTGGCTATTTGAAAATAGCCCCGGAGCACACAGAAGACGGGCCCCTGGGACACATGATGAAACCCGGCATTGGTACCTACGAACGCTTCAAAACCCTGTTTGATACCTACTCCAAACAAGCCGGCAAAAAACAGTATCTCATCCCTTATTTCATTGCCGCGCACCCGGGGACTCGTGACGAGGACATGGTGAATCTTGCGCTATGGCTGAAGCACAACAAATTTAAGGCTGATCAGGTACAAACCTTTTATCCATCCCCCATGGCCACCGCAACGGCCATGTATCACAGCCGCCACAACCCGCTAAAACGAGTCCGCCGAAACAGTGATGCCGTCCCTGTGGTGAACAAGCTCAAGCAGCGCCGGCTACACAAAGCTTTCCTGCGCTACCACGACCCGGAAAACTGGCCCCTGCTGCGAGAAGAGCTCAAGCGCATGGGGCGCCGTGACCTCATCGGTAACGGCAAGCTTCATCTGGTACCGTCAAGAGATCCACCAAAACGACATAGGCGGGTAACAGGCAAGGGCAATTCGTTCGCGACACAGCATACCGGTCTGCCTCCGAGGCAACTAAAGTGAACGTCTCGATAATCCGCGAGAAAACGTCCCTCCTAGGTGGGCTGCGTTCGCGGCTTAATCAAAGCTGGGTCACTGCGGCGGCAGCCATGGGCCTGCTGCTGTGGAGCCTTCCCGGATCCGCCGACGCCAATGCCAAGGCCAAGGCCAACCTAATCTTAGGAGAGCCTCTGCCCCCCGTGACCATCACCGAAGGCGGCCAGGTTATCCTCGACGGCGATGGCTACTCACTGGCCCCCTGGTCTTGGCCCGGCAGTTCAAACAAGGTTCAGGTGCTCCAATACGTTGCTGGCACCCGTAAGGGCGGTGATCTTTACGACCCAATGACCGAACGCATGCGGCGAGAGCTTGATTTTGACCGCTATGACATTACAGCTGTCGTTAACCTCGAGGTGACCTCGGCGTTTGTAAAACCCTTTGTGCGCAGTGCCGTGGTTGATGAGCAGCGAATCTTCACTAGGGCAACACTGGTTCTGGACGAACAGGGGATCGGCCAGGCTACCTGGAATTTGACCCAGCAGGCTGCTTTTGTGGTGGTGGACCGAAAAGGCCTGGTCGTCGATGTTATCCTGGGCGCCCCCTCTAAAGCTGATTTCGAACGCAGTTTTCAGGTGCTCCGTAACTTAATTGCCTCGGAATAACTGATAGAGAGCCTTGACAGCTCATCAGCGAACCCCACCGGGCATGAATTTCTGCCCCTGCTGCTTGGCGGCACTCTCCAAACCCGCAGCCGCAATATTGCCACTTTTACTCCGCGGCAACTCCCGTTATCCTGCCCCCCAAAATAAATCGCGGCTTACCGCCGTGTCACTATAACTTACTCGCACCAACACGCAGCACCCCGCTGGCGTGAACCGGAGATCTGTATCCATGAATATGACAAAGCGCCACTTACCTTTCGCCGCTGCTGCCCTTGCTATGGCGGTCCAACTTGAGGCCAACGCCATGTTGGAAGAGGTAGTCGTTACCGCCACCAAGCGTCAGCAAACCCTGCAAGAAATCCCTATTGCGGTCTCCGTGGTTACTGCCGAGTCTATCGAGCAATCTCAGGTTTTGGATATCAAGGATTTACAAACGCTGGTCCCTAGTCTTCGTGTCACTCAGCTGCAGGGCAGTGCCCAGACCAACTTCATCATCCGAGGCTTCGGTAACGGCGCAAACAATCCGGGCATTGAGCCCTCGGTAGGTGTGTTTGTAGACGGTGTCTACCGGTCTCGCGTAGGCAGCGCCCTGGCAGATCTACCCAAAGTAGAACGCATCGAAGTGCTGCGTGGTCCGCAGAGCACACTCTTTGGTAAAAACGCTTCGGCAGGCGTTATCAATGTAGTAACCGCCAAGCCAGACCTCGTTGGATACAGCGGTTCCGTTGGCGCGACGGTCGGCAATTATAACCAGACAATCATCCGCGGGGACGTCACAGGCCCTATCACTGACAACGTGGCGTTCAGTCTGTTTGGCAGTGTTAATGAACGGGACGGTTATTTTGATAATCTGACCACCGGCAACGAATTTAACGAACTTAATCGTTGGAACTTCCGTGGTCAGTTGTTATGGGCACCCTCTGATCGTGCTGAGGTGCGCTTGATTGTCGATGCCGAAGAGATCGACGAAGTGTGTTGCGGGGTTGCCAACCTGGTTGATGGTCCCACCGGCGGTATTGTGCGAGCGCTAGGCGGCGACCTTGTTGGTGACGCTCCCTTCGCCTACGCAAACTATCAAGACTTCGATCCCAAAAATGAGATCGAGACAAACGGCGTTTCGCTGCAGATTGAGTACGACTTTGACAGCTTTGCGCTGACTTCGATCACTGCCTTTAGGACGCTGGATCAGTTCCAGTCGGGGGACGTAGATTTCACCAGCGCAAGGCTTATCAGTGCAGAGATGGCGGACGCCCGAGACACGGAAATCGACACCTTTACACAAGAGCTGCGACTCACTTCGACCACTGATGGACCTTTACAGTGGATGGTCGGTGCATTTTATTTCAACGAGGAAGTGACCAACGACGAGAACTTTGGCCTTGGACCTGATTTTAGATCCTATGTCGATGTCCTGCTCGCCAGCCTTGGCGCGCCGGGTGCTCTGGGACAAATCGAACAGGTTTTGGGCCTTCCCTCTGGTTTTATTTATGCCGACGGCACGGGTAACCAGTCTGAAACCTACACCCTCGATGACGAGACTCTGTCGTTGTTTGCGCAATTCGACTACGACCTAACCGATAAGCTGACGTTGACGGCGGGAGTTAACTACACCCAGTCTGAAAAAGAAGCTTCTGCCGCCGTAGTCAGTGATAATTTTTTCGGCACCATACCACTCGCGGCCTTCGGGTTAGAAGCGCTGCTTCCCGCCCAGTTCTTGCCACCTTTTGTTGCTTATCCGAATTCGGTGGAAGACGGTCGTAGTGACGACAGTGACACCACCTACACGCTTCGCCTTGCCTATGACCTTACCGCTAACGTAAGTGTCTACGGCGGTGTGAGCACCGGCTTCAAAGCCACATCCTGGAACCTTTCTCAAGACACGGGCCCTCTTGCTGCAGACCTCGATGCCTTACTCGCAGCGGGTGACCCTGCCCTACCGGCACTGACCGCATTTGGCTTGCCTCCGGGCTTCGCCAACTACCCCGGAGCGATCGCTGACGCGACACGACTAGCCGGTCCGGAAGAGTCCGAAGTTTATGAAATCGGGCTGAAAGGCACCTGGGACACAGTGTCTGTGAACTTGGCGATCTTCGATCAAGAGATTGAGGGATTTCAGTCCAACGTATTCACCGGCACAGGCTTTGTCTTGGCTAATGCCGGCAAGCAATCCACAGAAGGGGTTGAGGTAGACATCAAATGGGCCCCCACGGATGGGCTGCGATTCGGGTTTGCTGCCACCTGGCTGGATCCTCTGTATGACGATTTCAAAGGCGCACTGGGTCTTGATGGGCCTGAAGATTTCTCGGGCCGCCAACCCTCTGGCATCCCGGAGTTTTCCGCCAACACCAATGTGACTTACAACTTTATGGCGGGGAATGCCATGAGCTACGTCCGGCTTGAAAATGTCTTCGAAGGAGAAGTGCAAGTTGTGGATAATATACCTTCATCGATTGCTTCTCGAAAGGTCAACATGATCAACGCGAGCGCGGGCGTCACATTTGCCAATGGGGTGCAATTGAACCTGTGGGGTCGCAATTTAACGGGTGACGAGTATCTTTTGTCGGCATTCCCGTCCGTTGCGCAGGCGGGCAGCATTAGCGGGTACCCCAGCCAGCCAAGAACCTACGGGCTCACCGTAAAATATAACTTCGACTAAACAACACAATTATGTGAACACGGCGGCGGGTGAGCGCTGCGGCAATATCGGGCGCTCACCGTTGTCACACACGGTGTGTGGCTCTGATAGACCTGTTGCCCGAACCGTAAGTCCGTATCGTGCCCGGGGTTGGGGGTGCTGGCTAAAGTTGGCATCGTGCAGGTCCACCTGTTAAGACATAGGTCCGGGTAGCCTCATTGAACTCGGCGACAGCGAGTGCTCTAACGGCTCACAGAGGCCGCTAGCAGCGGGCACGACTCACCTCAGGCCCTTGAGTCAGTACCTTGAGTCAGTACCTTGAAATCGCAGCCATTCATTACTGGTGGAGAGCGTAG